>Ga0315913_1005215_pt1 | contig 15774 bp, 8 predicted proteins | sample MpolsnodulesMG_FD_207736 | JGI IMG/M metagenome (GOLD analysis project Ga0315913, IMG submission 207736) | Medicago polymorpha root nodule microbial communities from Los Angeles, California, United States - small nodules | ecosystem: Host-associated > Plants > Roots > Nodule | place: USA... | reverse complement strand
TAGTCCCTGGAGGGACTATTTTAAAAAACAAAAAATTTTGCAGGGACCAAAAACAATTTTTTTTTTACAGGGACCAAAACTTAAACGAGACATATTTGCAGGGACGAGTACCATATTTAAGCCTAAAAAAAATAAGAAACAAAAAATTAATAAATAACTTGTGCGGCAAGCAAAGAAAAGAGTAAAAGTGGCGCAAAAATTCAAAAATTGGGCACCACAGTAGCGTGACTTAAGTCACGCCAGTGTTAACCTTCTGCGTGAGTTAACTCACGCAGCCCCTACAACTAGCGTGAGTTAACTCACGCTGAGCCCTACACCTACGGGAAGAAAAAAAAAACATAACTACCAGAAAAACCAGGAAAAATGAAAGAGTTTTGACGGTACATTACCTGTTCTTTGATGCTTGATGAGCGTAGAAACTTGTTTCTTGACGATTTGCAATGATTTGGAATGAAGATTTTGACCCAAAAATTCGCACTTTTTGGGTTTTTGGAGGTGGAGGGAAAGAAAAAATGGAGCTGTGTGGTTGCCTGCTGGGTTTTGAACGAAAATAATACCCAACATGACTTAACTCACGTAGCGTGAGTTAAGTCACGCAGCGCAGGTTAACTCACGTAAGGGCATTTTGGATATTTACTTTGGGAATGAGCAAAACGGTTTGGGTAAAGAGCAGAATTCCGACTCAAACTCTTATAAGAAATATAAAAATCATAAAAAAGACGTTCTTCTATTCTCAAAAAAATTTGGACCAAATTTTTTTAAAGAATGGTTTATGATTATTAACTGATCCTCCTCCAGACTCCAAGAGTTTGAAATACATGAATTATTGTCAGAGTGATATAAAAAGAAGTATTTATCGCTGGACTCAAAACCCTTACAAGAAGTATAGAAAGCATAAAAAAGGATGTTCCTCTTGACTCCAAAATAGTTTGGAGCAAGATTTTTAAAGAATGGTTTATGATTATTAATTGATCCTCCACCAAACTCCAAAGAGTTTGAAATGCATTAATTTATTGTTAAAGCGATATCCAAGAGTTTGAAAGGTACAATTTGTAAATATTTACCGATTATTCTCCAAAATTTGAAATGTTTGAAAGAAAATATTTGTGATTATTAAGTTATCATCCTCAGAACACAAAATTTGAAAGAAGAGTCTGAGAGTTTGAAAAGAGACAATGGTAATTAAAGGTTCATAAGGAATGAGTTAAGATAATTAACTTGAGGGTATACATAAGATATCACCAAAAAGTCAATAGAATTCATCACCAAAAGAATGACACGGAACATATGAAATGGATTCCGTGTTGTAACTACGTGACATAATTATGTATCTCTACTGTTTGATTCAACAATAATCATGATTCATTAATATGTATAAATGATCAAGATCCTTTTGGCATGGAAGACATGACTTGATTCAAAATGGATGACTTGGTGCGGATGCATAACATAAACAATATAATTCAGAATTATGATCTTTATCTCGCTCCTAACTGAAAAGACTAAAATGTCCCTACGTTAGTTAACTCACGCCAGTGTAAATCTATGTGTGAGTTAACTCACCCTAGTATAAATCTCTGCGTGAGTTAACTCACGCAGATTTAACACTAGCGTGAGTTAACTCACGCAGGTGTATTTTTGGAATTTCAGTTGGGAATGAGCAAAATGTGTTGGGTAAAGATCAGAATTCTATAATCCAGCCTCTCTGTTTTGGATAATTTGGGTTGCGTCGATATGGGTCTTGAGGATCCATTATATATTGATTCATTCATTTCTCATCCTATTGATTTATCGTGTGTCCTATGCAGTTCAGATTATATAATCCGAACGGCATAAACACCTCATAAAAATCTCTAAAACACGTTAAAACATTTTGGATTTTAGAATTTGAATAGGGCGTGCGAGAAACTCATAGGATGGAAAAAATAATGACCCTATATATCAGTGTCTTGGTTTGACCTTTAGTCCAATCCTCATAACAAAATTAATTAGAAATCTCTTTTCATTGATCAGACTTAAAAGTAAAAGTTAGAATCCTCCTCATTTCTTAAAAAAAATATCCATTATTTTAGTTGTGTGTATAAATCACATAGTGCTTAACAAATATCATATATCTTGAAAATATATGTTATCTTACACATGAAACTATAGTAATTAAAACTTTGATTTCTTTTTGCAAATGAAGAGGATCTTACTCTAAGGAATGGCCAATGGGGCATTATTCATGTTCACTTAGCATCCATATCGATTTTCACTTGCTAACACTTGTTGGTGGGTGATATCACAATTAGTCAACCACTATCTTTTGTTTGTACTACTGCACAAATACATGACATTTAATATAAACTTTTTTTGACCGGAATATTTAATATAAACTTGACTAAACTAATCTGAACCATAAATAAAAGGAACCGACACTTTATATTCGTATAAATACGGCAAGTGGTTCATAATGTTTTTTTTTTTAAGCAAGAGTGGTTCATAATGCTTGTAGCTATGCCTGTAGCTATTGTAAAAATGTCCTTAATTTATACGTTTTTTTCGTATATTTAAAACCTTTTTCTATAAATTTGACTTATTCGTATGATTGAAAACAATGACTTGATTTTCTTATAAAAAAAAGGCAATGAATTGATTCAAGTGTTAAGATGTTTGGACCTCTTAAATAAATGATTATGATTTAGATCCATTGATGATAACTCTTACTTACGAAGAAAATTTTAACGAAAAGAAAGAATTTTCATTGTATTCAATTGATTTCTCAATGGATATTAACATCGTTAGACGGTGGTGAAAACTTTGTACCTATAATATGACAACAACAAAAAGATATTATCAATGTAATTTTTTTACACCGACAATTAATCATAACCGTTGGATCAATATTAACATTTGACTTTTATTATAATCATTTCTAAAATTAGAAACATGAATGATTGTGACATTGATAATGCAGAGCTTTTTATTGTGACAATACATACAAATTAAACTCTTTTTTCACTTTACATTTTCCACAAGGTTTCTCAATTTTCTCTATTCTCTTCTCTCTTTTTTTGTTTACAAAAAGATAGCAAAGCCCTATTCTCTTATTAATTTATCAAATACTTTTTATAGCTTGTTACTTTTTCGCAATGTTCCTTATAAGTTGGAAACCGTTTCTTACGAAACCCTCTTTTTATTTTAGCTTTACATGCAGATAAAGTAACAAACCGGGGAATCCAAATTAACCTTCCAAAGTCTATAATTTTGTATTCAATCACCTAATTGCTATTGGCATTTAAATTTCAGATGAAATGTCAATAAAATTTGTTGACATCTCACCAAGGAAGTGAGTATAGCCAAACTAAAATACAGTAGTACTAATTAATGATGTTGCTTAATTATATTAATCCTCTAATCCGTGTAAAACAAAAAACAAAAAATCAAATCAATTCAAGTAAGATAATGTGTCACCAATATATGGATCCCTTACACACAGGTCAAACTAGCTAGTTCAGCTCACCGACTAAATCTATTTGCATTAACTCAGAGAAGAGAATCACCCTACCCACACTTATTCATATCATCATAATTCGAAATAAGTTTAAACATATACTCCTAGACCTAGTCTCTACTAAATTTAAATGAGATGATTTGAATTTCTTTTAACTTGATTAAGTTCCTTAATTCAAATCTAATTTGGAAAATGTCAACAAAAAAAAGTAGATAGATAAAGTTTTGCGACACATTAAATAGTTTTATCTAACTTGAGGAATTAGTTTTTATCTTAAAAAAATGAAAACCCAAAAATTTACTCTAATTTCAATGTTTTTTAACTATTATTTTAAAAAATAATTAAAAATAACAAGCAGGGTCGACCCAATATATATTAAGGCCTAAGACAAATTTTAAAATGAAATCGTTTAAAGCTCATGATAGTACTTAAATAAAATTATTTTAATTTTCATTAAATTTTTCATACATTTAAGATACAAAATCATATATTTTAGTATTAAGAGGTCTCCCTTGTGCGACCTTGTGTGGAGTAAAATTATTTGTTGAAGATATCTCTCGTTGTGCGGAAAGTTCATGCAAAATAACTTCTCATAAAGGATAATCTTGTGTGTCGTTGAGCAGGTGATTCGAATGTTCATTGTATTAAGTGATTGTGGCTCCCTTGAATCATCTCAACATTTATTTGTTGAGTGTTGAGTGTTTCAAAATATTTGGAATTTTTTTATTAAAGGGGAAAAAATATTTGGAATTTAGTATTGGCATGGTTGAGTATTAGACGTGTAATGACAAATAATACAGTGTAGCATGTTTAGTCCTTTGGTCACAAATTGTTTAGAATATATCAAATTAACGTCATGGTGGTAGTTCAAATCAAATGTTAAAGGATTCAAGTTTAAATCAATGGTTGACACATCTATTATGTGTTAATCTTCCTTGTCTGAGTGTACATGTCCTGTTAGTTTGTAGGTGGTTTTTGTATTGGTTTTATGTTTAGCTTGTATTTGAGTTGGCTTTGATATTGGTTCTGTTTTGAATTTTGTATTTGTAGCACTTTTTAAGGTACTTATTGTGTCTTGGATAGTTTTCATCGATATATATTTGGTCTTTTAAAAAAAATAAAATCAACGTATATATATTTGGTCTTTAAAAAAAATCAATATATATTTGGTTTATTAATTTTTTAAATATCGAATAAAATCTTACAATTTATATTAATCGATAGAAGTGTAAAGACAGACATGTACTAGTTGGAACATTAGTTTTTTTTTTGTGTAAAATCAACTTGGAACGCTGGTTTAAAAAGTAGGAAAAGATCGTAGCCGGTAAAAGAACTTTTTAAGTTTTAAGCTTTAAGACACGTAAGTGTCTCTTTTTTATTTCTTATTTGAAGACATATGTGTGTCTCTTAGAAGCTACGTAATCCTCAATTGAACCATACCAAAAGTACCAAAACTATAGTTAGTGGCCCTACCTCAACCTGCATGCATCACAAATTAAGTTACTACTACTTTATAATTATTAATTTATTATTACATTTTTCATTCTATATTACGACAACCTGAATTTAATTAAAATTCTACATTCCTTCTTCGTCATGGTTTAGTGTTCCTTTTTATTTTACACTCATGTCATAAAACAAAATGACGCTTTAATTTGAAGAATAATGGGACCAATATGAATGCTCCATTAGCCCATTTTGTCATAATTTACAATATAGTATTTATAGAAAATTGAAAAAAGGGTTGTAGCCATCATCAATTATAAGCTACAAAATAATGTATAATCTAAGCAATAAAAAAAGAGAAAGAGACCCTTCATCATGAAGACAAAACTTAAGGACCTGTCATATACCAAATTACTTATTGGCTTATTGCCAAATTGTGAAACCATCTATGCTTTTCAATTTTTGCCTTCTAACCAAACCAGCTAATATACTTGTGGTTCGTAAAACACAAAGAGATTATCATTATACACACAATGTGTCCAAAAACTAAGGTAAAAACAAAGTCTAAACAACTTCACCTTATACAAAGTCGTTAGTTTCTTCTTGTTGGCCTATCTATTCATCCAAAACACCAACTCTTAATCTCTCCAACTAACCTTTTCCAAAACAAAGAACAAACCCATTTAAGAAAAACTAAGACAGAAAAAGAAACACCAATACCTCATCACATTCAAATCCTTTGTATACATGAGTATTGCATAGTTTATTATTCTACCTTGGTTAGAACTTAGAACTAAGAAGCAAAAATAATTCAAACTCCAACATGGAAGTTTCATGCAAGATTCTAAGAAGATCAATTCATAGTTTTCTCCAAAACTATCATTATTTCACTTCATCAATAGCTTTTCTTGTTTTTCCTTTCTCAGCTTCAATACTCATCTCACAAGCTTTTGTTCCTTCTCCTTCATCCCTTTTGCCTCAAATTTATAACCGTTTAAGGACTCTTTTTGATGCTGCAGGATTTCCTTCCTATTCTCTATTGTTCAACATTCTTAACCTCAAGGTTTCTCAAACAATCACTTGTTCAATCTTTTCACTTCCTTTCACACTAACTGTCCTTCTGCTTGCGAAAGCATCCATAATTCAAGCTCTTAAACACAGTCACAATAAACCATCTTTGCCACCTTCATTCTCTTCGATAATAGCACTTTACAAGCCACTCTTCCACACCTATATCTGCAACTGCTTCTTAATTATCTCAGCAAATGCAACTTCTTTTTGTATTATGTTTTTGGCTTTCAGCTTTGTTGAAACACTTGGCTACTCTTCAGCTAGTTTCATCCTCTTCATGTCAGCGACCGGGGCAGTTCTTTTTTCTGTGATTCTTGCCAATGCACTTGTGATATGCAATATGTCACTTGTTCTATCTGGTATGGAAGGACATGGTGGATACTCGGCGATTCTTAAAGCATGTATCTTGATAAGGGGAAAGACATCAATGGCTTTGTTCTTAGCACTTCCTGTTAATATTGCCTTGGCTGCTATTGAAGCCTTGTTTCACTTCAGAATTGTAAGGGAGTATCATATTGTTGGAAAGGCAAGACCCTTTGTGCTTTTAGAGGGGATTTTCATTGCATACTTGTACTCAATCTTCATCATCCTTGACACAATTGTGAGTTGCTTGTTTTACAAAAGCTTCAAGACAGGAGAATCATTGATTGGTCAGGAGGACAAACATTTTCAAGATGTGGACAATTATGGTTACATTGGCAACAAGAATTTCGAAGAACTACCGTAATTAGTAATACTGATAGTAACAGGAAGTAGTATTTCATTAATTTGGTCAAGGCTTTTTCTTCTTGAAAGAGGAGCCACCGGTTGTTATAAACAGGTATATAAAAGGTATTTACCAAATTTATTCAATGTCGTTCAAAGGAAATCGATCAACATTGAAAGCATAAAGAGTTTCGATTGAGCAACCTCAGCTTACTTATGTGCAAAGACAAGGAGCTAGAGAAATTCATATACAGCAGTGCTTTATATAAATGTATTTCTGTTAAACTTTGTATTTTGATTTCATAAGTTTTACTTTGTAGATTGGTAATATTTTACAGTGTGAATAAGACACGTGACAATGTTAATTGCCTTATTGTGTATGAGTTACTATGGTTTACTGGTGTGTCTCTAACTAAATAAAAATCCAAAGATTTTACAGTCCCTTTGAAGAATATAGTTATTAAGCATTATAGTACAAGCCAATTAATTCACCTTGAAAATGCTACAGACCAGTTATATGTCAATTCAAATCCTTTCCCGGAAAATAATCGTGTAAACGCTACTGTATTCGGTTGGAATGTTATTCTGTCATGCATCAAATATCAAGAGGATCATTGAGATCAAATACCAAAGAAATGGAATTTACATTTAATTGCAGAAAAAACTGAATTGTAATTATTCAGTTGAACTGCATTTGTGTTTGGCACTGCACTTTAAGATTGTAAAATAGCATTAGGTCCAAAATACTAAAATAACAACTGGTTAATCCGTGAGGAAGTTAAAGACCTTGAGTTGGTAATGGCAGAAAGGGAAATGTCATTCAATATCTCTTGGAATATTATTCAGTCATTAGGATACGTGAGTTCAACTAACAAGATATAAGGAAAACGCGCAAATTAAGAATTTCTTTTCGTATACAACAGAATGTTACAGTAACATTTTACACTTGATCATTGTATTTCACAAGAAAAATGACACGTGAATTGCATTTCTAATTTCTAATTAGACCTCTTCACTTATATATTACAGTTACAAATACATTGACCTGATTTCTATTCTCTTAACCTGATACCTATACAACATTTTCTGGATGGTACCTACCAAAATCTCCATAAAAAGGATAACTAATTTCTAGGTTAATGAGAAAGAATTGGATCCTAAAGGATAGGGTTAGTGCTTTGTACAAGGGTTTCAAGGTACTACAGTTGCAGGGCTTTGCAAATCCAGAAAGCTTCTGTTCTGGTGCCAACAAAATAAGCCAAACAAATGATGCAGATCAATGCTAATTCTACAACAGTAGAAAGCATGCTCTGCTACACAAATCTCTTCTCGAACCATCACGAGATGAATTGGATCCATCATTTTCGTAGCAATCATTGGAGGATAAGCATCCACCGCGGCATGTCTTAATTTCCACCGCGCGAAAGATCCAACATTTCAAAGACCCGTTTGGAATAACCTCAATCAAAACTAGTCTTCTGACAAAAAGGATCAACCTCCGCAGGAAAGATCCAACAGCCTTCCATCAAAGACCCATTTGGAATAACCTCTGCAGGAAAGATCCAACAGCATTCCATCAAAAAATGAACTCATAAGCTTGTTGAATGTTCAAGATCCCCATGTGGCATGAATTTGCTAGTCCACCTTCGAAAGATAAGCTCAGAAGGCTCATTTTCACGTCATCATTGTCATAGAGGAGCTTCATAAGTCATAACTGGCCTCAGAAGCCTTACCCTTGCATGGGTAGATTCCTGTTCTTCGGTAAGAGCAGGTTGTAGGAGCAAAGGAGCAGAAAACCCAGTCATCAACTGTCTTTTGCACTCTTCTTTGTTAAGTTAACGCCTTTAGCCTTCTCCGTTTCAGCCTCTTTCTCGGCTTTCTTCTTTTCTAACTCTGCTTGTTTGCAATTCTCTTCATGTGCTTTCCGGAATAACCTTATAAAATTTAATAGAGTTGCAGTAACTGTAATGAATAAACCAGCAACAAAAACAAGTTAGCTTCAGCACTATAGAAATAGACAAGAGAACATGTCACTACACTTTCCAAACAAAACCGAATCACAGATGGATGATGAAACTTCTATCAGTTCACACCTCCAGTGTTGTCAATTTCAGATCGCAGAAAATGATGGTTAGTTCAAATTCTGCTACACAACAGTGCTGCATTGCCCCTACAGCATCTATTTGACAACATTTTGTACTAATTACTAAATAGTGTATCGCAGAACAATAGCAACTAGTTCCAATTCCGCTACGCCATAGCTCTACTATAGCCACTATTTAACAGCACTGATCCTCCCATTTAAAGATTCCCCTATATTCATTTTACTATTCCTTGACTGTTCTCTCTCTCATCTCTACCTTTACATTCTTTTGCAGCAGTGCTGACACAAAGAACGAAGGAGGGGAGGCATTTCTGTCAATTCAACAACTCATTACCATGCCTATCACCCAATAGAAAGCCTCGGTGCAGGTTCTGTATGAAACATTAAAAATAAAGAAGTACAAGTGTGCTTCCTCAATAACGCACGCTTGTCCCAACCATAAATGCAACAGGTCACTAAAATGTTCATTCCATTCAAACATCAGTTAAATGTTTTTAATGAACTACAATCTGAAAAATAAGCCACCAATAAACAAGACTAACGGCCACATGTCATACCACAACATGAATATGTATTAATGATCAACTTACCTTGTTCACATGGGCATTGAGCAGGATTCTCGCCAAAATACTGTGCAAGTGCATCCGCGTTTTTACCCTGGCCATATACAGTCAGCCAAACTACTCAATTATTTTGTTTCTCTGTATTGGTGTTTAATGTACCAAACAGATGGTTAAGAATATTACCACCATAGAGTATAAGTTTAGTAGATCTGCCACGTCTGACTCAGATACAGTGATGAATTCTTTCAATGTCTGAACAGAACATTAAAAAAATGTAAACCAGATAATAAAGCATATAAAGTAGAATCAGATTAGCCCATGAAATATGATGGAAAACTTTATTACTGATAAAAGAAAATCAAAGATCTCAATCTCCATTTTTTTGACACAGATAATGTTGTGTGGACAAAAGAAACATATAAAGATTATATTTAGCTTGTCATCACTATTGATCAACAACAAGGGCATGATAAACACACGATTCCATAGGCATATTGGCATTAAAATTTAGGAGAAGAGTTAAGATATTCTTTGTTTCTGAAAAGAAATGAGGAGCTCTGTTATGTTTTTGGGTGTACAAACACAACAACAACAACAACAACAACAACAACCAAGCCTTATCCCACTAAGTTGGGTGGGCTACATAGATCAAATTACGCCTAATGTTCTATCATAAACCATATTTGGATCCAACTCATTAAACTCTAAATCTTTCCTAATAGTTTCTCTTATAGTTTTTCTAGGTCTTCCTCCACCTCTTTTGATCTGCTCTCCTCCATCTGATCTACTCTTCGTACTACATCATCTACAGACTACAGGTCTTCTCTCTACGTGCCCAAACCACCTAAAAGTCTATTTTCTGCCATCTTTTCTACTATAGGCACTACCCCCAACTCTCTCGCTAATGGTGTCGTTCCTAATCCTATCCCGTCTAGTCTTACCACTCATCCAACACAGCATCATCCTCATCTCCGCTACGCTTACTTGATTCTCGTGTTGGTTCTTAACTGTCCAACACTCCGTACCATACAACATCGCCGGTCTAGAAATAGGTGTACAAACACACATTTCTAGAATTGGTGACATTAACTAGGCCTTTATAACCCAAAAACAAAGTAATTGAGTCTTGTAACCTCCAAAACTGCCAATACAAAAACCGTATTGGATAATTTTAGATTAAATGTAAATTTTGCAACTCAGGATATTGAGATGAAAAATCTAATTGAAAACTATTGAATAGAATGAAGAAAATAAGATACGAAGAAAAAAAAACAGCTAGAGCCAGCAAATCCACAGATCAAAGATGAACTACCCAGGTACAACCGTAATTATTAATTTAATATTTTTAAAAAATAAATATTAATTGACTATGATAGTTATCATAACTAAACAATTAACTACATCCATCGTGCAGGAAAACCAGTACTCTGAAATTATTTTAGAAATTGAACTTTCTTTGTCACAGTTCTTATGTTACTGATGTAATCAAGAATCAAGAGTGTGAAATAAAAATAAAATAAAAATGAAAAAAAAAAGATAAACACCTTACAGAAAACTTCGGACACAGGTCCATCATTTTCCGAACCAGCAAGCTCTTGTTTAACCTTTTCTAATCCCTTGGTGATTGCCTGCATCTCCTCTGCTAATGATTTCAATTGTATCTGAAAGAATTCATGTTTCCAATCAATACACATTGTAATATCATTACCTAATACCCAAAAGGTATAGTCCTATCTATCCCAACAGTATTTCCTTTTGGCTAAATGCAAATAGCCATTTCAACTTTGACCAATAAGTAAATCAGGGGTGCTTTCAACATCCAGAAAATAACCCCTTGGATCCATTAAGAATTATTAAAGGAAAAAGAAATATGGTTCAAATGAAAAGGATTTTGCCAGAATTTAATCTAGCATGCATACTCCTAAGTGAAATTTCTCTAGATTTTGTGATTATTGACAATTGCATTTTCAAATTAAGGTTTCTGAATTTGCATACTTTATGGTTGACATGAATATTTTGCACTTATATTTTAAGTAGATTACAAATTTGAAACCAAAGGGGATATTTGCCAGTATGCCAAAAATGAAGGAAGTTATTTGCATTTTGATCTTTTTCTATTTTGGTCAATGCAGCTTACCCATAAAACTTTATATGACTCTTTTGGTCTTTTTCTATTCAAGTTTGCTTGCACTTTTCCCATAAAACACAAAATTAACTAAATACCCAGTTTGCAAGAATTTTGCAAAGCCCCATGAATTTTTATGCAGGTAAAAAACAGCCATATGAGGGATGAACTTTTTTCTCAAAGGTTGAGCTTTGATGATGATTGAAAGAGGTAAATTGATCTTTTTTTAGTCACTTCCCTGCTCATCGGCTTCTAAAACTCAGTTACTTCTTAGTCATTAAAACAGAAAGGAATGTGCTAAGTGTTCGATTTTACAAGCAAGAGAAAAAGTGAAACCAGACCAACAAACTAGGGTAGTAAACTGCAGTTGATCATTTCTGGGCTATATAGAACAAAAATAAATCATCACCTTAGAGGCACCTTCCAGACTACCAAGGTCTTTGTGAAAATCAAGGAGTCCAGGCGACCTTTCAGCTAGCACCTAGAAAAAGAAAAAAGGGTTAGCAACCAAATGATATACTGGTTTATTGCAATTGATACTCAGTAACTCATACCTTGCAAAGATAATGCATTAGTGTCATCTTACTGTTAGAAGCACGAGTGTCAGTGAGCTTTAAAAGACTATCCAACTTAAATCCAACTGCCGATCCTGCAAAAATGAAAACATTTGATATTAAAATAAACATGGCATAATACATTCGATAAGATCTAATAGAATGGAGCCATTAAAATTCATTGAGTTTAACAACTTCAAAAATATATAAGTGGGGTTTGATAAATTTAAATAGTGAGATGATGAACATGACCCTCTCATGTTTGATTCAAACATGAGAGGATCCAAATCCTAATAGAATCATATAAAGTTTTTCTAACAACAAATAGGAACAGCCAGTGATTATCTAAGTGTTAAAAATAAAGCTAGCACCATCAAGCCCACGTCTACCATGTCCAGAATCGAATAATGATAAGAAATTGCCACAACTTCCTTCAAAAAAGAAATTGCCACAACTGAAAAAGACTTACCTCTTGCCGTTCCCTGATTCAATGTATTACCCAAAAAAAGAATTTTCTTCATGATATCTTTCAGTTTATCAGATTTCCGGACCTTAAACCAAAAATAAAAAATGCATAAGGTCAAAGAAATACAAACAGCGTAATGGTTGTAGTTGCACAAGCAAAGTACCTCTTCACAGGCAGAATTCACGGTGTTTAAACTCCTCCTAAATTCTGTAACCTGCATAAAGAGGAAAGTATGTAACATTAAGGAAAATACTGAATCCACAAAACAAAGAAAAATATTACAAACACCGCCAAACCTGAGCCTGAAACTGAATTTTGAAAGCAAATACTCTTAATTTTGACTCCACCCTTGGCACCTTCATCAGCTCCAAAAAAAACTGAAACAACCAAATAAATTTAACACATATTATAATTATAAAACAAATATATATAATAGAAATTAAAATCAACAATGACCAAAAGAATTGGTTTATAATCGAACATCTAAAGGGAAAAATGGGGATTTGTAAATGCTAAATCACTTTTCCTTTCACAAGCAACCAAGCAGTGTCAATCAAACTGACAAGTAGCTTATAAAAAAAAAGTATATGGGTAAATTTTAAATTCATATGCATTATAGTTTTTTTAGATGGCTACATTATTCAGTCATCATTCCACCAACCTCCTTCCATATTGTTTCGAAATCAATGTTAAAAAAACTGAACAAACAAACCAAATGTGTTACTTAACACTTTCTATTAATAACAATCAGTTAACAATATGCCACAAAAGACACGCCATATAATGTGTTACTAAACAATTTCTATTCATTAACAATCTCATATAATGCAATGACTAAAATAAATCATTGCACACCTGTTCACACTTTCCCAAACTCTCCTTGTCGCCAGTGTATGCCTAAACAGTTATAAACAGGAGGAATCAAAATTAGCAAGCAAACAAATCAGAGTAGGAGGACACGTTTTAGTGTAAAAGCAGATGCATCAAACTAGAACTATTTATTGTCAATACGAGATAAAATAAGTATGGACGAAGTTGTTAAACTTCACCTTTAAAAGTTCCATTTCCTCTTTGGTAGGACAAAACTTAATGAGATTTTCCACCTGATCAACATCTAATACCGAGTCATCCAAAGCCAGTACTGCAGCCTGAGTATTCATTTCAACATGTTAGAAACAATACATATATATTCACCACTGAAAATTACAGGTGGAGATTTCATAAGTAAGAAATTTGTAGCAGATATGACATGAAAAAAGATTGTAACTGGAAATATTATTATCTTCTATCAGCGACTTATATTATTAACATATAACTTTCCAACAAGGCCGTCTCAACCATTGGGCCAGTAAAGCCCTTTGTTTTGGACCCAAATTTTAATTTTTATTAACTAGTACATATGTATATATAATTACTAGTAATGAGATAGCAACAATTTTTTACATCTGTAGTTTCATGAAAGTTTGAATTTTGTGATTCAAACTCCTTAATTATGCTTAATATTATGTGTCTTTTGCGATACATTGCAATTTTCTATGATTAATGTTTGTAGTTTCCTTTATTAATGTTGCGATTCACACTCCTTTTTTAACGTTTGTGAACTGTCTTTCTCTGTCTCTCGCTCTTGGTCTCACAATTATCTCTTGGGTTGACTTTATTATCTACCGAAAAGGAAATGTTAAATGAAATAGATTATGATAATTTACTAAATGATTTTGCATCTCAAAAAGCCTGAAAAATTAAATTTAAATAAAATATGAATTTTATTAAAAAGGCCTCATTCTTAGAGTTCGCTTTAGGCCTCAATATTTGGTTGAGATGGCCCTGCTATCCAACAACAACAACAACCAAGCCTTATCCCACTAAGTGGGGTCGGCTACATGGATCAAACTACGCTATAATATTCTGTCATAAATAAAAATTAAAAAATATTTAAGAAACACCCTCAATGCAAACAAAAATAGTTATTTTCAGTGCAATGCTTCTTGCAAAAGAATACTTATTTTCAATATAAAATGTTGTGATTTAAATCACTCATCTAGCATAATTATAAAATAGATGAAATCCAAATATCAGCTTACCATCATATCAGGGAGTGGCATCTTAACCTTAGTTAGCATGATTTCCGTATTATTGGCCCTCCTTAGGTCAACCTACCCATCAATAACACAAATACAAAAGTTATTGATCAGTGAAAGTTAATAAGGAAGCACCAAATAAATATCAAGTCAATGAGTTTCTAACAAATATTGCCTTTAAGCACTGACAGGTAAAAATCAATATCATTATGCACCTTATCATTCATAAAACTTTAAGCACTAGAACTTTTTAATAATTAAAAGAGGCAATGAACTGAAGGGACAATAATAGATCAAAAAACTAAAGATAAGCTGGATATTTTTATTTACACACTAAAACTAAAGAAAAGTATACAGTTGAATTGAAGATAATAGATCATTGAACTTATAACTAAAGAAAAGTATACAACTGAAGATAATAGATCAATGAACTGAAGTGACATTGAAGAGCGCTTCCTTTTAGAAAGCCTTTATGAAGTAAAGCTACAAATCATGGTAAATTACAATTCTAGAAGGAAAGATTAAATGAATAGCATTAAATAACCTCTCACGATACCTTATTTCAAAAATTAAATTTCATTAATGTTTTCCCTCAAAAACAAAATTCATTAATGTTCAAATAGAAGAATACCAATTGAATTTTGTCAGGTTTAGATCCAGCAGACTTGCGCCTCCCTCCAGATTTGCTACTTGAATCAGTAGGTTTTGGAACATTTGCAGAGAAAAGCTTCTCTAGCTCTGAAACATCAAACTCTGATGCACTAGAAAAGAACACAAAATCAGTCGTTACAAACATGGGAATATAGATAAGGAAACAGTGTACAATTATATAAAATTTAAATGATTAAAAAAAAGCACATGAAAGAGTAGACAATAATTACGTTTGTGGTTCTCCGTGTCTTTGTAATTCTTCCCATAAACTTCCTTGCAATGCCCTTGTAACCTTACTCCAATGCAAAGGCTTTAAGGAGGATCGACGGGGTGCCACCGCACCAGGACGTGCATATCCACGCCCTGGTGCACCAGGGCGTGCAGGACCAACATTTGCCCCTTTGGAACCCAAGGGTGGAGGCGGTGGAGGTGCACCACCAGGAATAGGTGGAGGAGGTGGGCCTCCTCGCCCACCGGGAGGAGGGGGAGGAGGTGGGCCTCGACCACCGGGAGGAGGC
>Ga0315913_1005213_pt1 | contig 15776 bp, 8 predicted proteins | sample MpolsnodulesMG_FD_207736 | JGI IMG/M metagenome (GOLD analysis project Ga0315913, IMG submission 207736) | Medicago polymorpha root nodule microbial communities from Los Angeles, California, United States - small nodules | ecosystem: Host-associated > Plants > Roots > Nodule | place: USA... | reverse complement strand
TGTCCATACTTTATAGTTGACAGATCCATTTTCAATTGAAGAAGTAAATTAAGCATTTTGAGGTTGCGATCCTTTTTTTTTTTGGAAAAACTCATTAAGATTGTAATTATTATCAATTAAATTGACAATAATGTCCATTTTACACAAATTTTTGTCTTAGGTAGTGTCCTTTAAAATGAATGAGATTACTGAGGTTATAGTTTTGATGTTAATGAAGTAGAAACTATAATACTTGTTTCCAATATTAATTGGTGATGCTTGACACAACTATTTTGATACCAACCCTCTCTAGTTTCTCGGTTAGGTGGAGGAAATGTAAATGATACTGTGTTAGGAAAAGAAAAATTATTATTATTATTATTTTTTTACAAAAACAAAGGATATTCATTCATTCAAATTGATAGAATACATCAGAGACAAAAACATAATCAATATCGCTAAAAACGTAAAGGATGAATCTACGAACAAACTCACAACACCCAAGTTAATAGCATACAACGGCAAAATGCCTACAAATGATATGATAAAATCTAAATACCCATGATTTTGGATCAGCAACGTTGATGCCCAAATCATTGATTGAATTTGTGATTGTCTGAAGCTGTTCTTTCAATATGAACCAAACAAATACCGCACAACAAAAGATACAAAATCAAACAACGCCACACAAGACGACGAACAACACAACATCGCACTAATACGACGAAATCACGAAAAAACAAGAAAGAAAAACTTGATGTATGTGGAAATCACTTACTTAGATTGAAAGAAAGGGGAAAAAAGATGCAAATGGGTGATTCTAGGTCAAAAATCAACCTAAAGTCACCCCTCCTCGATGAGTGAAAGAGGAAAAAACTTAGAGAGAAGACATAGTTTCTCTCACTAAAAAATTAGGGGAAAAAAAAAAGAAGGATTGTAATTATTTTAATTTTAAAAAAAGTTAAAAATAATGATAATCCTTGACTCTTGTTCATAGGCGGCTCACATAACACTTTTTTTGGTACTCGTCTATATGTGATTGTTGAAGGATTGTACACCTTTACACCAACAATCATACCAATTGTCTTAGCCTATCTCTGCATAGATATTATGAATTATCTAAAAGATGGTTAATCACAAACCTCATTTTTTTCACCGTTATTTTTAGAGTTTTATTTTACCACTTGTGATATATCACACATTTTTCATTTTAATTTGTTTATGATCGATATACATAAATTCATCAAACATATTTCCTTCTAATCTGATATGCAAAAATTCAAAGAATAATATGTGGAGCATAGGGTCATCTCATTGATGCTTCATTGATCAATTTTACATGGTTGCATTCAATTGTCTTTGACGCAATAATAAGTGTCAAAGACCACCGAATACAACAATATAAAAATATGACGAATGAAGCAAATAAGCCCACCCTCATTCCATTTTATATATCAATCGCAAATCATATTAAAAGAAAAGATGTATAATATTAAAAATAACAAAACAAAAAACTGAAAAAGGTACGTTTGTGAAGAACCAATATGATTCAGAATGTTTTTGTAGCTGTATTCAATGAATTTGAAATGTTAGTTGGCAAAAAGTGTACGATCCTCTAACAAATACATATAGACAACTCCCAAACAATATTTGTGTTAATATGTTTATGTCAGCTATAAACAAGAGTATGAACCACCATTGTCTTTTCTCCCCATTGAATAGAAACTTAAGAGCTTTGTTAGAATGTAAGAAAAAACCACACACACAAATCATTTTCCTTTTCCATGCACAAAAAGAAATACATTTCTTTCTCCATGTGAGGAACTAGACTAGAGAGATTGATATCACAACAGCGTGTCATCATCACCAAGTAATGTGAAAAACCAATTATTGTCGCCTCCTCTTCGTTAACACTAAAATTCTAAAATCAATTATATTCAATATGTACAATACTTAAAACAAAATTCAAAAACTCCTCAAAAGTCTATGAAGTGCCACGTTAGAGATAAGAGTTTGATCTTGTAACCTAAAAGAATGAAATTCAAAATCTAAAAAATGGTTGTAAAATAGTCCTTAATGCTACTTTGAATTAATAATAATTTATCCATTTCCCCAGTTTTTTAAAAAAGTTCCTAAGAAAAGAAAACATTGAAAGACTAATGCATCATGAAAGTTGAATTTTTTTTGTCAAAAAAAAAAGGAAGGTTGAATTTTTTAATCTAGTAGACAACCTTCCTTTTTTTTGACCTTAGATGGCTGTCACAACCATATAAGTAAAATTTAAAGTCACTCACGCAATTCAGTAGAAAGACACATGAACAAAATGATCTTAACGAGTTCTCCCGAAAAAAAAAAGATAAACAAAGAAAGGAAACAAAGTGATAAAAAAAACATAATCATTAATCACATTACAAATTCTTTATTATTTAGTCACACAAAAAAAAAGAAGCACCTCTAAAAAAACAGAAGCAGAAAACATTAAACTCGCACCAAGGAAGAACACTTCTGATCTTGATCTGGGTGAGGCTGAAGCTCTTCGCGTTTGGGTGGCGGTTCAGCTCCTCCACCCCCTACCATTAAATTCTTCTTTCTTAGAGCATTTATTAAGAAGCCTAAAGAAAAAAAATTATCATGGGATTGATCTATTCAAAATATTGAAAAATAATTTTTTTTCTATATAAAATTTACTAATTATTTCTATTTTAGAATCCTTAACAAATGCTTTAAGGGAACTTGTTAGCAAGACCCTTTAACTAATCATAACACTTTCCTTAAAATAAAAAAAAAACTAATCATATCACTTTACTTTTGTATTTCTTCAGAAAAAAAAACACTTTACTTCTGTATTTGTCAATTAGTGTAATGAAATAGACAACTTGTTTTAACAAATTCATAGAAGGGATAAATTTCTATTGCACTAATGGTGTAAAACTTCTTCACACGTTAAATAGATATATTTGTAAAGATATTTTTAAAAATAACCTTAAAAGTGACATTATGATTTGATTAGATGCTAGTGTAAAAAAAATAAAATTGTTCAACATAACATAATATAACCCGAAGTGCAATGTATAATGATAACTTTTTTGTTACTATAACACATCAATATTTTACGTTTATTTATGCATTTCAATAACTTATTTAGTTCATAACATGATAATAGGTTTTTGATAAATAATAAAATAATTTAAAAGTTTGAATCTTTTGATATAATTTTAATACGTTATGTTTCAACGAAACATTACACAATATGAAAGATATTATGATAATTTTTAGATATTTGTGGCTAGTGCATATATCAAACAATGTATAGCAAATGATTGTTTGTGATGTTCTGTTTGTTTGGCTTGTCCCTTAATGCAAATCAATCACACCCTAAGAAAGAAAACAACATTGTTGAAAAATATGGTACCTATTATCGTGCTAGTTTGCAGAAGCAGATTAAGAATATAGAAGTTAGTTAGCACAAAAAAATTTCTACAACTTCTGTGGAAAGTATGATGGTGCAAGTGTAGTTATTGTTGAATTTCTTAGTACCATCAGGCAGGGGGTTGAGGTAACAAGCTGAAAGTTAAGCATTTATCTTTCCTTGATGATAGTTTCTTTAAATTTATGTCTAGTTGAATTTCAGAGAACTACATTGATTGTACTGAGATTAAACTTCTATTTTGAGTTATATTTGATATAGTAATATTTTAATGGTTTGCAACTCTTTCTGTTAGAGAAAAAAGTATACTCTTCCGCATAATTTTCTGTTACTGTTTGCAACTCCAACATAAGAAACACACCTTTTAAAGAATGAATTATGTAAAGATGAATAATGTCTAATTTAAAAACAAAATAATCAACCAAACAAACATAGGTTTAAATGCATTTTTGGTATCTATCTTTATTTTTCTAAACTTTTGGTAGCTTTGTTTGGGAGTTTGGAGGGGAAGGGAAGAAAAAGTTTTGAGAGGGGCAAAATATGAGAAAAAATGGAGAAATCTTTTAAAATTTTTAAAAGAGTCGTTTTCTAGAGAATGATAAATTAATGCATATGATTACTATATTTTTAATTTTAAAAATATTATAACAACATAGATTAAATTTGAAGAATTCATGTTAATCCTCCAAAACCCTCCTCCAATACAATTTTTTAGTTCCTCCAAATGAGGAGGGTTTTGTATTTGAAGAAAAGCTAATCCCCCAAAACCTCCCCTCTCATTTTCCTCTATTTCTCCCACTTGATCATTCATTTTTTTCTCAAACCTTCCCCTCCCTTCCTTTCCAAACTCGCAAACAAAGCCCAAAATTCAGTTGTTTAGTTCTCATATTCCAATTTTTTCTAATTTCTGATCTCCCTATTCTATTTGCAGAGTCACTTTGAAGATACATTCAATTCATTGATGACGTGGTAGAACACATATGAACATATTAACTTTAGTGACTTGTCCACATGTGTTTTTCCACATCATAATGACTTGGACATATCATCAAAGTTAACCCCACAATAAGGTAGAATTATCATAAAATATCAAAATAACGAGGCTAAAAATCTGAATTTGAAATCAGAGATATCAAAACTTTAGAAAATAAAATAGGGATACCAAAATTCATTTAAGCCAACATAATTAATGTAACATAATAGAAAATAGGCCAAAGTAAAATTGAAATGAAAAAAGGGTTTGGTTGAGTCTATAAGCTAAAAAAACAAAAAAGAGATTAATTGATGATAATTTTTGATGTGTTATCAAATCAAATTCATTATGATATCCCCATGCTATAAATTAATTCATAAAACATCTCTACAAACATTTAAATGTGAGATGTGATTGAATGCACACCTAAGTTTTTATACTATGCATTTCTTGTGCAAAAAAAAAAAGCTTTATACTATGCATTCGAATAAAATACAAAACAAATAAAGAAACATTATTCATAAATCAATAACTAGAATGGGAAAGAAAGTGATACAAACTAACTGTGGTTGTCAAAGATGGTTAGGCATTCCACTTACCGTAACTTGAGTAATAGTCGAAAATTTCCAATTTGCAGGCTATGTGTAAACTTTATAATTGATATTTAATGAGGTTGATGGTCAGTGACCTTACAATCTAATATTTTAATTTTTTTTTTTTAGATTCATGGTAACTATTAAAATTTGAATATTTTTTCTTTGCAGCGTGGTTATATTTTTGTGGTGACTTTGTGACTATTGGTGGTTTAGAAAGGGAAATTACATGATGCTAACACATAAGAACATGATGAATACTAAGTAGTAATTACTAATTAACTCAGCATAGATACAGGTCTTAAAGAATCAGTGGCCAGTGATCAAAATGAAATGATCACCAACTTTGGTGTTTGAATAATTCTAATTCTAAATGCATATCTCTCTTCCTCTTTTCTTCTTCCAGAGAGTGCAACTATTTGACAATGTGTGATATGTGATGTTATGTGGGTATTTATATAAGATTTGGAGGATACAACAAAATGATCCTCTACAAACCATCGATTCTATGGTGCAATGAATTGTAGGCCGTTAGATCAATTAGAGGAAGATATTTTGTAAAGAGTGTTCAACAAAATGAGTCATGAAGGTTGGTTTGAGCAGGTTGCAGGACACTTTAGGTCTTAGGATGAAAATGGAAAGAGTTGAAGACATGAGAAAAGGAGAACTGACTTTAACTCAATACAGAAATAGTTGTTACTATGTCCTTTTGGTATTTTGTTTGTATTTGTTTCATTATGTTGTTCTTGGATTATAATTATTCAAAAATGTTTTATCAACACTCAATTTTTCCTAATATTATTAACCACAATTTTGACTACAAATTGAGCATATGATTAATTTGAAAATTGTAATTAATCATATATATTATTAACCACAATTTTGACTGCAAATTGAATTAATCATCTACTCTACTCAATTAACCCCGTACAAAGTAGAAGAGGATTTATATTCATCTTGAACAATGTATTTTCATGTAAGTCTTTTTTTAGAGTGTTCTTGAAATTCTTCTTAGGACATTTCACCGAACAACTCACATGTAGTAACTTTACCTACGTGAACACTTTTGACATCGTCATTTCAATTGTAAATACTTGAGATATCATTTGATACATTTTTTTGAAAGGAAATAATTATTTAAATTTAGATATCGTTCATTGAAAGATATTAGTGAGAAGTGTTTTGGAGTACCAAAAAAACAGAGATATTGTTCATTTCTTTTAGTTTATTACAATACTTTAATCTTTATTTCTTCTTCTCTCATTTCATAAATATGAAAATCCTAAAACTTTTAAACTTTTTATCTTCAATTAAAAAATCCAGATTTACTGAACATTCCTCCAAATTTAAAATTTAATACAAAAATCCAAAACCCAAAACAATTTTTTCCTTAAAATAGAAAAACCATATCAAAAATAAAAAGTTTTCCCAAAAACTTATAATTCAAATGCTCAAACAAAAAAAAAATCCTTTAAATTTGAAACTAATATCCCTTATGAGAACTGAAATCAATATCCCTTCAATTTAAAATTAATCTTATGTATTTATCTATGTGCCTATTTTTCTCTTCGGTAGATAGGGCTTGGTGGGGTTGTTAGTTCTTTGTTGGTGTTTGTTATTGGAAACTCGGAGAGAGGAATCATTGTGTTTTACTTTTCGCATTTTTTCTAATTGTATAGTGCTTTTTTGTGAGTTGTTTTTGCTTATGTTGAGTTTGTAATCGTGATTGTTTAACTAGAGTACTTTTTTTCTTAGGATTGAGCCTTTGAGATTAATAAAATTTTGCTTCATAAAAAAAACAACTTAATGAATGTTTATGCAGGTTTTCAAATCTTTAATAGTTGAATTGCTTTGAGAAAATGAAATTTTGGTATTACGAATATAAACTTCAAATCCTCTCTTTTGACTACAAATTATAATCCTTCTTACTCATCAATGCATTTCTCTCATATTATTTTCTTCATTATGTCTTCTCCTTTGCGAAAAGCCACTGTTCAGTTTGATCAATGGGCAAGTCCGATCAAAATTTTTAGTAAGTCCACACAAGACGTTAGTTATGTTGAAGAATAATCTCAATCATATTTTTCCTTTGGCTAATAATCCTACTCGAATGGTGACTCATATTCAATATGGAGAGCCTTCGATCTTGTTAGCATTTGATAATCATTTTGATTATTATTATGAATATAAACTTTTCAATGATACTAATGTTTAAGAGATGTTTTCGTATGAAGAAAGTATAGAAGGTCCCTTTTATCTCAATGTTAAGTCTGAAAAGTTAATTTATGTGAGACTCAATTGTTTTAATGTTGCGTGTTTGTTTATCTAAGTTAATTTAGTTTTATTTGAGTTTTTTTTAATGTTGCATTAAATTTTATTTTAAATGAAACAACATTTCATGTTTCATTTGCCTCATGTATTAATATTTTTAATTAGCATAATAAAAATCAACAATAAAAAGATAAGTTAAAAGTTAATAATGATAAACAACGATGATTCAAGATAAAATACCATAGTTAAAAAATTAACTACTGGTGATTAACAAAAGGACATTTCTTGCGAACGTGACCAGCCTGTCGACACAACCCACATTTTCTCGATGTTTTTTTCCCACAATATCCATTTCAATCCTTATGCTACTACTGTTTGATTGACCTTTTTTTAGTCTTAGCATGGCTGGATTGTGGCAAAGCTTAGGAACTTCATATGGGAGTCAGTAACTCTTGTCTTTTTGAAAACAGACAACCTAACCTGTAATATGTTGGTTGGATAATAGCTGTAATAGGGAGGTTGCCAGTTCCCTTATACACAAAGTTTCATGCCTCGACGTTGATTGTCATGTGACCCAATCGCTGACCCTCGACATGATCTTGAATCAATTTTTCTTTGGGTATATTGTCTACCCAATCTAATGCTCGTTGATTTGCCTCGCATATTTCATTGCGGTGGTATTCAAACAAGGGTGTGTTCATGGCATATCCTGCATTGTTGAAAAAAATTAGTCAAATAATCAGGTAAATAATATCATATTTAAAAAAGTATTTTTAATATTTTACACATATTTGTAATAGTTTCCTTTAGATCTCCATCCTTGATTGCCTTCATAAAATTTTGTGTAATGTCTCGAATACGATGCACATGAGTTGAACCACTTTTGTGTCAACCATTCTATGGGTTATTGTATGCGCTTTTAATTGATCATGTATATCAAAGATTATGCAAATATCATGTCCTGGTGTGACGCGCCTTCTTAGATTTTTCATGAAATACTTCATCCCTCCTTTGTCTCACCTTCAACGAGGGCAAAGGCGATTGGAATCGTCTTGTTGTCCCCATCTTATGCAATAACCATCAACAATGTCCCTCTGTACTTGTCGTACAACCATGTCCCATCCACATAGATAATTGTTTTGATGAATTTAAACTCATGGATGCATGGATAGGAAGCCTATAGGAGACGATGAAATATCATAGATCCTGTGTTGCCATGTTGCGTCTTCAAATCTACGACGGCTCTTGAAAATGCGCCCCTCATCACTGTCAACCATTGTGAAATATCATTATAAGAATTCTCCCAGTTCCCGTAAATAGATTTGATCGCGGTGTCCCTTGCCATCCATGCCTTTCTCTCTGTGATGGTGCAGTTAAACTTTTATCGGATGATTGATTCATTATGCGTGAGTGATTTGGGGCTCTCATTTATCATGTTATAGTTAAGCTTATGATGATCATGTGACATTGCAGATGATTTACAGTTATGTGGACTTGTCATAATGTCAATCTTCCATTTTCAACTCCTCTTCATGTACAATGCTCTCAATTTAAATATGCATGCTAATCTAGAGTGCATGTTGGGGTTCCAAGAGATTTCTTTGAAGAGAAAAGATAAAGGCTCATGGAGAGATAAATAATAAATTTGAATATTAGGTCCAAAGGTGGAACCAACACCATCAAAGTGTACTTAATGGAATCCCTTACAACCAAGAGGTTTATCCAAATCGCCAATATTTGAATTGGTATTAGGAATTTTTCATAGATCATATGTGGATTTGTAGGAAATCACTATTGATAAACCCATTGAAAAGAAGTGCATAAGTGATACCATAAGGGTAGTCAGACTTCACATCCTTACCAAAACCCTGCATGGTGCCATATCCATCACCCACCTATCAATTCATTACACCTCCACCTTTTGACCCAAGAATTAACACATCAACGTATTACAACTACATACAAACTTATAAATCCTCACCACCTATGGACCATTCCTTACCACATAGCTCCATTCAATATCAAGGACACTTCCAACTAAGCCATCGAGGAGAAAGCTCCCAAACATCGAGCTGTTTATATGAAGAAACCACCCAAAATAAAAACACCCCCACAAACCAGCTATCGAGACCCATATCAAGACAAACCATTCAACCTACCAACCCCACACTCTGTACCCTACCCCAAACAAACCAGCAAACCTATTGACCCAATCCACAAACTACAACCATGGAAAGTATAGATACAGAGGTGTTCAAGGATGATATCATTAACACTTTATGAACTAACTAAATCCACCAAATGGAAAACCTTTCCCAATTTGAAGGGATTTTACAAAATAGGGTAGTTGTGGAAGCCGACAAAGCTGAATTACATGAGCAAGGGGAACACGGGGAAGCTCAACTGAAAGCACAACTGGTACATGTAGACCAACAACTCGTACGAGTAATTATAGATAATCATTGTGTTACTGGGTCATGTAATTTAAATGGGAGAAATTGGTTAGAGAAGAAAAATAAGTAGTATTTATTTGTTAATTTCCAATTAGATGGTTGATATTAATGGTAATTTAAATATAATTTATTTTATTTATTATTATTTTAGAATAATTCTTAAAAGAACAAAAAAAAAATATGTATCATCACTTATAGAAGGTCACAATCAGTTGCCAGAAAGCCTTGAAGAAAAAATAACGCTGTGTCACGCCAATGGCAGTGGTTTGACACCACTACAAGACAAAAATAAACTTGTGAAAGTGGGCCATGTTGATAAATAAACCTCAAAGTAGGTCGGACTTGTAATTTTGTTTTGTTTTAGGGTTAGAAAAAAATTGTATTCGTGGAAAGTGATGCATAGGTACAAGGCATCATTTTCTTAAACACATCTGTGTGTCCTAACAGTTAAACTTGGGGGAGGGACTTATTTGATGAATGTCGATAAAATTGAGGGACTATTTAGCTACTTCAAAAAATTTGAGGGCAAAGTTGATTGATTGGCACAAGTTCATGTACTTACATGCTCATTCACTTGAAAATAATGTATCCATCATAAAAAAGCATATGCTTTACTTTGGAGTGAACAGACTTATTGGTCCTCAAATTTGTATTAATCGATCGAATTTGACCTCAAATATTTTAAAATAGAAAATATGTCTCTCACTTTAACTAACGTTCATCAAATCTGTCTCACTGCTAAATTTGGTCGTTAGGTACGCTAACACATAATCTTAAACTGTGGCATGTCCTTCAATGTCATCGTCTACATGTGCATATATTATTTTGATAGAAAAATCTCATATTTAATAATAAAAAATCATCATATGTAAAATTTCATCAAACCAAAAAACTCTTTAATGTTCATGCCCTCTTCATCCTTCTCTTCCACTAAATACGACGATTAAAGAAGAGGATGAAGAGGGCATGAACATTAGAGTTTCTAAGTTTGATGAAATTTTATGAAGAATCAATGATGTTGGTGGAGTTTCTAGGTTTGATGAAATTTTAAGAAGAATCAATGAAGTTTCTAGGTTCCACTAACAACTCAAATATGTGAAGTTAAAAGAAAAAACATAAGGAAAAGAATCATACGTGCTTTCCCTAATTTTTGTATCCTCTTTCTTCTTTTATGCTCTTTTTTATTGCCTTATCGTCATTGCTTTCATATGGTTTGATTATGTGTGGAAACAATATTAGAGTTGTTAATATTGCAAAGGAGTGGGCGTTGTATAGGAGAAAGTGGTGGGCGACAAAATGAAAAGGAAGAGAAAGAGGGTGATTTGGAGAAAATGGTGATTGATTTTGATTTTTGTTTTGATTTGAGTTGTTTTCTTTGGGATTGGTGGTGGAAAATGGGTGGTGTGGTTGGGGGTAAAGGATGAGAATAGATTTATGGTGATGGTGTGGTGATTTTGGTGTAGGAAGTTGATGATAGGTTTAAGAAGTGTACTAAAATGTCGTAATTAGATTATGTAAGTTCGCCTCCACGAGGATTGTGAAATTTCTGCGTAACAACTAGAAATATGATTAGAATTAGGATGCTAATACTCTTCTCCAGTTATGACCCATTAATGTCTTAGGTGAGTATGTAACCTTTGAAGGTTTAAATGAGAGTCAAACTACTACAAATTGAACAATTACAACTAAGGAAAATCGAACAACTAGGGTTAATAGTCAGTGAGATTCAATCATTCTACGAACATTCATAAAAGTACAGAAATCATTAAGAAAAAGTTACAATTGAATAAAATCAAATAGAATAATTGCATTCAAAGATCTCGACAGAATATATGGTTCAATAAGTTTGCAGATAGGGTCATCTACAGACTACATGAGTTAACCTTAGAAGATTAGCTACTCATGCTATTCTTGCACAAATAAAAGAGTATGCAAAACATACACGAATGGGGAGATTATCATGTAGTTTGGCGGTATAGAAAAGGGACTCATCACAACAATTAATTTAAGTGGTTAAAAAGATCATCAAAAGGTTTCTCATGGGTTTGGTGCGTATGTGTAAGCCTAGTGTGTTGTCCTTTAAATTTTCCTTTGATGGTGCAGGTTTTTTTCGTTTTTTCAGCGCTATGGTAAGGTGCAGTTTTTATTAAGTAAATGTATACTTATCGTGTGAGATTAATGAGAATAGGAAATTGAGGGCAAAATTGTTAGAACTAAAACATCAGTTTGAATGAGTTCAATGCGTGGTAGGAGACTTCAATGCAGTACTTTCTAGATCTAAGAATAAAGGAAGAGCAATGATTGAGTCTCAATCTAAGGCTTTAGAGTTTGATGAGTTTATGGAAAGAATAGAGCTTATTGATTTCTAGGAAAAAGGTTGCTAGAGGAACATAGCGAACATACTTGATAGGTTTCTTTTATCATAAGGGGTCTTTCATAAATAAAAGGTTAGTATGCAATGAATTGATGACAAGGATGTTCATATTACTAAATTGATGTCATATGCAGTGAAGGACAAGTTGAGGATTTTAATAGAACAACTCAAGGTTTGGAATACGAAATTATTTGGTTACATTGATCTCTCCATTCATAAAACATCGATCGAGTTGAATGAGCCTGGTGATGTTGTTTCTAATGAGCGAGTTCAGATCCGCAACATAGAGCCTTCGTCATTGGGCAGATTTGGAAGAATATGAGATTAAAAGAAAATAGTTTAGCTCAAAAACCTTAAGTTAAATGGACCGTGGAAGGAGACTTTAAATACAATTTTTTTTCACTATTGAATGAAGAAACATTACAAAGAACAACATAGTTTGTTTGTGTTCTTCAAACAAAATAAAATAGTTGGTTTGTGTTGGCAACATTTGGGTGGAAGGAATAAATAATAATGTAAATAAGGAGGTTTTTTTCCCCTCATTTAAAGCATAAACTCTTGGAAGAAAAATTTAACAAGACGGTCCTTGAAAGAATAGAATTGGAACAATTGTCCCTTGAGGAAAACTCATTAATTACTTACAACACCATGAGAGAATAAATAAATGAAGTATTTTGGAAGAAATAACAAAGATCACTTTTTTATTTGCGTGTGAAGATCCTTTTTGTTCTGCTTCAGTGAGTTAAAAAATTTCTTATGTTGTCAACTTGATTGAAACTTTCACATTTATGGTGCATTAGTCCTCAATGCTTTCATAGTAGATTTTTTTAAAATATTTTTCAAAATGGTGAAATTGTTATTAATTAAAGTGACACTAATGGAAATTTTACAATATTTTAAGGAATTTGAACTTTGTCCCTTAAGTTATAAGACCAAACTCTTAATACTAGACTATACCTCCCTGAATGAGAAATTTTTTATTTGTTTTGTTTCAAGTAGTGTAAATTTGTACTGAATTTGATTATTGAGTTTAGAATTTTGATGTTAATTTAGCTGGTGCAATAATACCTGGTTTCAAAATTAACTGACGATGTTTGACATAGCTGCTTTGGTACCAACCTATCTAATTCCTCGTATAAAAGAAAAAGTAATTTTTGTTATGTAATAAAAAAGAAAATGGTTTGTGATGATTTGACATAGTTTTTTTTATTAAGTTTTAACAAAGACCTTAATATGTATTTAAACGGTAAAAAAAACAATGATAATTCAAACTATTTTGTTTCTGAAAGACATAAAAGGAGGTTTGCAATGAACCAGCCTCCCAAGGATTCAAAATGTCATTGTTGTGACTATTGTGACTAAAGATAAAGACTATTGGAAAGGTTTTTAGCACAAAGGTGTTTCGGTTAATGTGTTTATGTCACTCACAAACAAAATAGTCTTATCTTTGTTGCTTTTTCTTCATATTGAAGCACAAATTAAGACCTCGGATGAAACGTAAGAAAAAACCAAACAACACCATCACAAACCTTTGTCTTTTTTCTTACACAACGACTTACAATCCCTTCTCTCAATCGAGGAACAAAAGAGGTTGGTATTAAAATAGTTGTGTCAAACATCACCAAGTAATGTAAGAAACCAAATATTATCGCTACGCTTCGTTATCATCAAAATTCTAAACTTAATAATGACATTTAATACAAATATACACTACCAAAAACAAAAAACAAAACAAACAAAAAAAGTTGATCATAAGTCTACTAGGTGTCATTTCAAAGATACGAGTTTGGTCTTCTAATCTCGAGGGGTGAAGACCATATTCCCCATAATGTTTGTAAAATATTCATTAGTGCACTTTAATTGATAATAGTTTTTGCATTTCCCCAATTTTTTAAAAAGTTCCTTAGACAACCATAAGAAAAATTTGAATTCACTCATAAAACATAAAGACTTTCTTACACACTACAATAAATATGTGTTGTAGCTTTAAAAAAACTAGCACCGGCAACACGACAGAACCTACTAACGTCACAATTAAGATTTTGAGTTTGAAGCATTTATGAAACTAATAGACCTTGTTGTTCCCCCGTTCTAGGAAAAACATTTACTTGGTTTGAGAGATTTATTTTATCATATATGCCGTGAGCTTAGCTCAGTTAATATGGACAACGAGTTCGAACCCTGGCTACCGCAAAAAAAAAAATGACGCTACTAGCATCGTATAGTTGTTTGTAACTTTTTGAAGCTACAACATACTTTTGTGTATTTCTAAAAAAAAAAAACACACTTTTTTGTAGTGTGTATAAATATTTAAATGTGAGATGCGATTGAATACATGTGTAATTTTATACTATGCACTCAAATAAAAAATAAAAAACAAATAAAGAAACACTAAATGTAAATCAATAAATGGAATGGAAAAGAAATGGATACTAGTCAATTGTAGTGGTCAAAGATGGTTAGGTGTTCCGCTTACATGTGCCTTGACTTCTAGTTGAATTTCTCCAATTTGTAGGCTATGTATAAATTCTATCCTAAATATTTAATGAAATTGATGGCTCCTCTTAATCTAACTTTTTTTTTTTATATAAAAAAAGTACTATATTCCCAAAATCAAAACAGGAAAAGAGCAAAGGGGATTGTTGTTTCGTTGTGTGATTCATTTACTGTCTTCTCATCTTATTTTGATAATGGTTTGTTTAAGGTGAAGGGACCAAATATTGGGTAGAAATGGAATGAGCCTAAGTTGTATATAGTGGGATGAATTTAGATTCATGATGACTATTAAAACGTGAACATTTTTGCTTTGCAATATTTTATTTTTGTGTGGTGACTTTGTGACTATTGATGGTTTAGCAAAGGAAATTATGTGATGCAAAAACAAAAGAACGTTGATAAAATAAAGTTGAGAACTAAGGAGAAGAGGTTAAAAAAAAGAGAAGTGTGAGGTTTAGGAGTTAAACTGATTTGAGCTAAATATTATGAAGTTGGAGATCCTGAGATCAAATTTAGATGGATGAGTAAATAGTTATGTGGATATTTATAGAAGAATGATCCTCAACCACCATCGCATCTTTTATGGTCAACGGACTGTAGACCGTCAGATCAATTATAGGGAGAAGAGAAGTTTTGTAAAGAGTATACAACAAATTCTTATGGTAGAAAGAGTCATGAAGGTTGGCAAAGTAGGTTGTAGCCTTGTAGGACTGTGGGAAAGAGTAGAAGACATATAAGAAAAGGAGAACTGGCTGTAACCCAAAACAGAAAGGGTTGTTACTGTGTGTCCTTTTGGTACTTTGTTTATATTTGTTTCATTATATTGTTTTTGGCATAGTTTTAAAACTCGGCTCGGACCGGCCGGTCGGACCGTGAACCGGTGGGTAGGCCGGTTCGAGCCAACATTTGGATCGGTCATGCATTGACTCGGTCGGAACCGGTAAAAACCGGTGACTCGGCCGAGTTTTTGGTCTGACCGGTTCTCTATTTTTTTTTTTTTGCTTTTAGCTTTACAAAAACGATGTCGTTTTGGATTTTTCAATTAAAAAAAAAAAAAAACTGGAATTAGAAAGGTCAAAAAAGAGTAGAAAGACTCCAAAACCTCACTCCCTCCATTCACTCCTCTGTTTTCATGTTTTTTTTTAAATTATTATTGTTGCTAATGACAATAATAATTATATAAATTTAATCCGATTCAACCCGATTAAAT
>Ga0315913_1005212_pt1 | contig 15776 bp, 4 predicted proteins | sample MpolsnodulesMG_FD_207736 | JGI IMG/M metagenome (GOLD analysis project Ga0315913, IMG submission 207736) | Medicago polymorpha root nodule microbial communities from Los Angeles, California, United States - small nodules | ecosystem: Host-associated > Plants > Roots > Nodule | place: USA... | reverse complement strand
GACTTGGTGGTGGGATAGGAAAAGGTGGGGGGGCTGGTGGAGGTGGTGGTTTTGGAAAAGGTGGAGGACTTGGAGGTGGTCATGGTGGCGGCTTCGGAAAGGGTGGAGGACTTGGAGGTGGTCATGGTGGGGGCATTGGCAAAGGTGGGGGGTTCGGAGGTGGTGGTGGAATTGGCAAAGGTGGAGGTGTTGGAGGAGGTTCAGGTGGTGGCTTTGGAAAGGGCGGTGGCCTTGGAGGTGGTATAGGTAAAGGTGGTGGTGGAGGTTTTGGAAAGGGTGGTGGTGTTGGAGGTGGAATTGGCAAAGGTGGAGGTCTTGGAGGTGGTGGAGGTTTTGGAAAGGGTGGTGGTGTTGGAGGTGGAATTGGCAAGGGTGGTGGTGCTGGAGGTGGAGGAGGCTTTGGTAAAGGTGGTGGCGTTGGAGGTGGAATTGGAAAAGGTGGAGGCTTTGGAAAAGGTGGTGGTGCTGGAGGTGGTGGAGGCTTTGGTAAAGGTGGTGGCGTTGGAGGTGGAATTGGAAAAGGTGGAGGTCTTGGTGGTGGTGGCGGCTTTGGAAAAGGTGGTGGTGTTGGTGGTGGAATTGGCAAAGGTGGAGGACTTGGTGGTGGTGGAGGCTTTGGAAAAGGTGGTGGTGTTGGAGGTGGAATTGGAAAAGGTGGAGGATTTGGCAAAGGTGGTGGCATTGGAGGTGGAATCGGTAAAGGTGGAGGTTTAGGTGGTGGTATTGGAGGAGGTTCTGGTGGAGGTGGAGGCTTAGGCGGTGGTATTGGAGGCGGTTCTGGTGGAGGTGGTGGTTTTGGAGGCGGTTCTGGTACTGGAATTGGTGGTGGAATCGGAAAAGGTTTTGGTGGAGGTATTGGGGGTGGTTCAGGTGGAGGTTTTGGCGGAGGTGGTGGTTCTGGTGGTGGCATTGGAGGAGGATTTGGCAAAGGTGGAGGTTTTGGTGGTGGTGTTGGAGGAGGTTCTGGTGGTGGTATTGGTGGAGGGTTCGGCAAAGGTGGTGGCTTTGGAGGAGGTGTTGGTGGAGGAGAAGGAGGTGGTTTTGGTGGAGGGTTTGGTGGGGGTGGCGGAGGAGGTGGAGGTGGAGGCGGTGGAATTGGACACCACTGATCATCGACGTTGATATTACTTAAATTAAACTTTGTAGTATAATTATCATTTCTACTGAACTTGCATTTTTTATGAACCGGTGCTATATATAAGAAATGTTTGTACGAGCGGAATTTAAAGTGTTATTATTTAACCATGTTGCTTATCATATTAATATATGAAATTTTCTCTAATATATTAAGTGAAAGAATTGGTTATATTTATTTACTCCTTTTTCATTATCTTGAATATTAACATCTGAAGACTCACTTTCAAACTTTACAATTGACGGTAATCTTCTTCATGGCTTTGATTGATAATCGTAAAAGTTTAATTTTCATATAGCGAGAGTGTAAACGTTTTGACAATATTAGTAGATCACAACTACTCATGTGTGACTTTAGAAGGACGAAAAGATATCATTAAAACACTAAACCAAACCTAAGATGTACAAGGTTCAGGAACAACACAAACAATACATGATACAAACAAGCACTAAAAATGTTCATCCTTGTTCCTTGATTTCCAAATATACCACTAACAAGCATACCAGATTGTTTTGCCTGCATTTATCTATCAGTCCTGCATTATAGAAGAAGGTATTGTAGTTGCTGGCTGAAAAAGGTGTCATTATTTAAAATATGTTTACTAATTTTGTTAAGAAAGTTTATCAAATATTTGTCTCAATTTCTTCTTTCTTTAGGAAATATTGTCTTCATTTCTGTCACTCTTAATTCATTTTTTATCACTTTACAATATATTAATAAATACTAGGTACTTTCTTTTTCCAGTAGTTTCTTCATTAATCACTATGTATCAAGACCACTTATACTAATATTAATCAGGATTTTATATTTAAATTTAACATAAGAAGAGCACTATAACTATAGTAAAATAAAATGAAAAAGTATAAATAATAATTTTTAAGATAAAATTGATGAAATCTACGATGTTCTTTTTTATTTTTTTTGTCTAAAGTGGAACACTCAAAGTCTATATAATAAGGCATAAATCAAATCCTTCAAATTCAACACATGAATTTCATATAGCATTCACTAAAAGCATAAAATTCACAACGTCTACACATATACAGTGATAGATCCTTAAAAAAAACTTATACAGTGATAGAGTACATTCATAAATTAAATTGACTCGTAAAATAAAGTCCCTAACATGTGAGTTTTTACGTGATATGGTTTACTGATGTTGTAAATTTTGTATTATATACTTCAAAAGTTTTATATATAGTGTCTCAAATTTTCGAAGTGAGAATTATAAAAAAAAATTTAATTTGTGCGAAAATTATTTTATTTTCTATTCCTTGCGAATTTAACTTGGTCTAACATTATCCTTATTTTTCTCATTTAGTAAGCTATTCTCCTTATTTTATACCAGACACTCCCTATTCTATGTGATACACTTATATCTGTCTTCGTGAGTTTAGCACAGTTGGTAGGGACAATGCATAATATATGCAAAACTCAGGGGTTCGAACCCCGGACACCAATCAAAAAAGAAATTTAGATCTGATTCGCCAAAAAGTAAATGATTAAATAGGACAATTTTTGTATTAGTTTGATTTAGAAATTGATCATGGAACTGGACAAAACAGATAGCAATAGATTGAACAAAAATATAGATTGAACAAAAAACAGATAGTAAAAAATAGATTGAACAAAAACAAGAATTCTCGTCTCTCATTAAACTATGGATAACTTTTTGTCCATAGTATAAACTATTAAAAATATCAAAATACCTTTTTTTATTTTTCAACATAAAAAATATTCTATCTCTCTGGTACCGTTATGTCTTGTCTTGTATTGTTCTGTTAAAGTTTACTAGTTGATTCAACATAGGCAAAACAAGTTGTGGTAAAAAATCGAGCCTAAAAACCTTTTTATCTAGACTTGGTAGCCACATTTAGCCATCAGCCAACAGTTGATTCAGTTGTTAGCCGATCCGACATCAGTTATTTTTAATGTCAATTATTTTGATGTTAACGGTCAAATACTTCCTATAAGACCTATAATAGCCTCCATGTCCATTTAGACTTGGTAGTCATGCTCAACCGTCAATCAACAATTGATTCATTTGTTAGTCGATTTTGCATGAGCTAATTGTGATGCAGCTGATAGTCAAATCATTCAACTTTAGCCTAGTAGACAATATATGATTTGACCAAAAATAAATAAATTTGGGTGTAGAGAAGTTTAAATAAAATTCATCTTATAAAATTGTTCAACAGGTTAATTATTCAAATTGACCCTGTAACATACATTATGTCTGAAAAATGACCCTATAAAATACAAAATATATATTCCAGCATTGTAACTTGAATTTCTTCTTATTTTTTACCACCCTATAATATACGCGTAGTCTAAAAATGTGACCTACAGGTTGAATTTTTTTCACTATTTTTTCATACATGTTTAGCACGTTAAAATATAGCTTTACACAAAAAAATTAAATTTCTTCGACTAGGGATAAATTAATTATAAATTTTTATTCCCTCATAATTATAACTTTCTTAAACAATTTATAATTAATTTGTATCTCGTTTAAAAACTACAAAATTTCATTGTGAACGTTCTTATCATGTTCTAGTCATGCCTACAAAATTAGGGAACTAAATTTGACTTGTGAGTATACGCTTACGCGAAACAAAATTTCAATTTTGCACGTTTTGATTGAAAAATCAAAATAAATTTAAACGACTTCGAAATGCTATGAAACTTTACAAATCTTTTTATGTATTTTTTTAGATGTCTCTGCAAATAATGAGCTCAAAATTTGATTTATAGGTCGAGATTTCCGTGGTTTTGTTTTTCGAGTTTTTGAAACTTTAAAAATTCATAATTAATTTGTCGTTTGTCGAAAATTTATAATTTTTTTGTGTAAAGCCATATTTTAACGTTCTTAACTCGCCTCTAAGAAATTATGAAAAAATTCAATCTCTTGGTTGCTTTTTTGGACTTCGCGTATATTACATGGTTCTAAATAATAAAAAAAATCGTGAATTACATGGTCATAGTACATGTTATTTAATTACAGGGTCAATTTTCAGACTTCACGTATATTACGTGGTCAATTTCAATTAATAACCTTATTTTAAATTGCACATGTGAATTTGCGATAAATTTTTTGTCCGGGCTCCATAAATTTCCTAACTCCACCACTGTTTTATGGATAAGGCAACCAAAGCTCTTATTTCAGGCTCACCGGCAAAAATTTATTTGTCGTTAGTTTTTTTAAGCAAAGAAATGCATCATATGTAGATAAAAAATGCCTTCTATATTTAATCTTGTTTTAGGTCTCATTGAATATTGATTTTTTTGAAGGGGAATATTGAAAATTATTAGACCAAACGTATTTGTCGTTAGTAATTTTAAGCAAAAACTAGTTATAAACCCGTGCTTCGCACGGGTTCAATAACGTATTCGATAAAAAAAATCTTCGAAAGAAGAGATGTTAAAACGACGGAACATTGTGATTCATCATAAAATATGTATGGGGTGATTAAGAGAGTATATAATCAATTTATGAGATTAGGAATTGACATAATATTTAGGATGAAAACAATTGGAACCAATGATGTGTGAATTATGATTACATATTATCCAAAATTATAAAAAAGAGTGTTGTTGTTATAGAGTTACCAAAAAAAGGATTGATACGCATATCTACATCAGATGAAATCAAACAAAGAAGTAGCATTGGTGAGTGAAGATAATCTAGTCTAGGATTAGAGTTAAGGTGATCTGTTGAAAGTGTGGATCATGAACACCAAATCTTTATTTGGGAACGACTTGAACATGCATATTTTTAAGTGGCTTCTCTAGATCAAAAATTAGCTTATCACCTACCTCTAACATATGTTCTCGGCAAAAGTTGAACCATTGGACGCCTAAGTATTTTTCTTAACTTGCTCTCTTTGCCGTTATCAAGCGACGCTTTTACCTTTTTTTGAGCTTGTTTGTCGATGAGTGTGATTATTTTCCGTGTTCCTTTTAGAAATGTCATTGATATCTCATTTGGGAAGTGCTCGGTACAAAACAAATTGCAGTGTTAATTAGATGTTATATATATATGTACATTTCAAAAACATTTACCAAACATTATAAAGAGCATGTTTAATTTTGTTCAAGAGATTAGGAAAACAACATTATAATTAACATGATACTAATTGGAACTAATGAAGGAACCAACAATGTGCAGATTAACGTTACATAATAGTTAGGTTTATAAAAGAGACCACAAGTGTCATAGACTATCCAAAAAGGGATTTTCGCCAAAATTTACACCAGACTACATGAAAAGAACAAATGGCATCACAAAGTCAAGATAGTTTACGATTACAGTCCAAAGTGATACGTAAAAATAGTAGAAGTTCAAATTGTTCAACAGCAAAGAGAACAACTCGAACGTGCAAATTCTTCGGTGACTTTTCGAGATCAAAGATGAGCTTACCACCTTCTTCCATCACACGTTCTCTGCAAAAATTGAACTACTGCCCACCCAAGTATTTTTCATAGCTTACTCTTTCGACAGTAATGAGGCGACACTTATACTTTCTCTGTGTCTAGTCATCAATGAGAGTGATTGGCTTGCGCTTTCATTTCAGAATTGTTCTTGACACCTCGTTTGGGAAATGCTAAACAGGGAAATTGATAAGTGCCAGAAAGTAGTAATTCAAATGAAGATTTAGCGCACTTTTGTTACTTGTTTTGCAAGTTATTAAGGAAAAAGCCGAGAGATAAGTGATTATAATCTTTTTACGCTTTATCTATCTTACTTTACCTAATTTTGCAGGAAAGTTACTCAAGGCACTGAGCAAAGAAGGAAAACAAGAAACAAACACAACTAGGCCAAAAATAGGTAGAGAGGCACATTTGCTCGCCCCCAACTCGCACCCAACTCGCCATGGCGAGTTATCAAAAGAACAAAATAGGCAGAAGCACAGGTTTGCTCGCCATGGCGAGTGAAGTTACTTGGGAGGCGAGCAAGGGCGGCTAAACTCCCCATGATGACGTGGCACAAACCCACTTGGGAAGAAACCTTTACTCGCCATGGCGAGCAGAGGAACTCGCGAGGCGAGTTGATGCAGATGAGAAAGCTTATAAATAGCCCTTGATCATTTCTTAGAAAGAAGTTAGTAATTATTGAAAAGTTTTCACAAACAGATGCTTAGAGAGAGAGATAGGGCTTGGACTTCATAGAGTAAGAGTGATAAGAAGTTGGATTCTTCCTCATTTGGTGAGAAATCACAAAGTTGTAATGAATTTTTCCATTTCAATTCATTCTTGCAAGGCTTCCATGACAATGAGTAGCTAAATCTTCATTGTTAGAATTAGAGGTACTTGATCTTAGCTAATCATGTAATCAATTGATCTATAAATGTATGATTCTAGTATTTCATTTGATATGGAGATTATTCTTGCACTTTATTGTTCATGTTTGATTTAATTGTGATTGAAAAATACTTTTGAATCTAGGTTTAGAATAATCCTCTATCCAAACATAAATTCTAGACATGGAGTTGATGTTTAGATAACCACTCTTTGTATCCGAACTTAATGTTTTCCTATCATTTAAGCGATTGAGAAATCATCGATTGAATGATAGTAACGACTCTTAGATCGTTTAATAGTGCGAGACATCGACGATTAAACGATACAATTGAAGTCACAATATTATTTGGACACAAATGATATTGACGAGGGATACGTGGTAATATCAAAGGAAAGCTAGAATCCATGCATGATCTTTAGGTTACGTGTGATGCTTGATTAAGGAACTCTAATCCTAACAAGTTTTACGCCCTATTAATCTCAAGTTTTAATCTTATAACATAGATACTTAGATTTTAAACAAACAAACAAATTACTCTTTCAACTTAAAACGGTAATCGATGTCGAACGATCCATGATATCGCACTAGTCCCTGAGGAGACGATATATAAATACTTACTTTTGATATACGTAAATATGCTACATCAGCTTCTTAAAAAAAAAAAAAAACCTAAGTACTATATCTTTTTTTTTTGAGAGACCTAAGTACTATATCTGAAATTGCATAAAATGCTTGCAAATATCATACAAAATAACATGGTTCAAGAGCCTAAATTAATCATTACAAGACAAAGCTCAACAAGAGCCTAAATTCAATTAAAAAAATGTGTGAGCTTGGTATAAAAAATTGAGATGAACTTGGAAATTTATTGACTTTTATTGTTTATTTTTGGCAAGTTGACTGACTTATATGGGTGGGGACCCGAATTCGGAAAGTGCTCTTTCAACTTAAAAAACTGCTCTTTCGCACCTCAAAATTAACTTAATACCCTAAACAACAATTAACTGGAGTTTGCTAATGAACTAAATGTTAAGAAGCGAAGGAAGTATTGAAGGTAATTTTGGGTGTGACAACAACTTCAGAAGCTTAAAGAGCAATTTCCACAATATTTTTTATTTGATTTTAAATTTTATAAACCACTAGCTACTAACCACAAACACTCCTCGTATTAGGTGTGTCCTGGTGTCGGATACACGTCGGTGTCTGACATCGACACCTATGATTAAATTGAATCTGTGTCAGTGTGTCGGTGTTCGTGTATGTGTCCGTGCTCATAGACCACTAGCATCTATTTATACAACCCAAACCATCAAATTGGGTTGATACGGTCGGTTTTCCCGGTTTGACCGTCAAATTGGGTCGGTACACCCCTAAATAGTCCATCTGTCCCTATATCGAAACACCCTTTGACTAAAAAATTTCTTTAAATATAAACTTTTTTTTTCAAATTACTAGATGCATTTATTATTTTTTTTCTTAAACATACCCTTAATTAATACTACTAACTTGTCTTGGAATATAAAAAGTCAAATTTAATACACATACAAATAAATGACAATTTAGTACTCCCTCCGTCCCACAATACATGACACAGTTGACCATATTACGCATACCAATTCATAATTTTGATGTTAAATATCTTGAATAATATATTAGAAAAGATTATGAAAATTTGATATTTTGAAAATACTCATCGAGACGAATCTAACAACATCTTATATGATATTATTTATCTTTGTATAATAGTAGAAAAATATGGTCAATATAAGTTAGGTCAAAATTGCACATTTTCAAATGGGTCATCTATTGCGTGACGAAGGGAGTAATATTAACATACAAAATAGACATATTAATTGCACCAATAACTTTTTTTAAAAAATGTGAAAAATGCAAAAGGTGCTTACATAGATTGATGAAATGAGTATTTCATTACTCTCCCTAGGAAACAATTTTTTTTAAAAATCACTACTTATGACTCATCCTTCCAATCGAGTTTTTATGTAACTGAGTATGAAACAGAATCCCTATTTATTTGTTAGTTTAGATCTCATCCCAGCTTGTGCATTTCACTGTGAGATCATATGATATACATCAATTAATTAAGAACCATATGATATACATCAATTAATTAAGAAAATTAGAGAAAAAGGGAGCAATAAACGGACACTAGACAACACATAGACAACACATGTTTCACCAACCTTTCCTTCAAAAAATGTTTCACCAACCTTAAAACTAGGTAGATCATATCAAATAACTGACATATACAACTAGGTAGATCATATACAAATAACTGACATATACTTCATCAAATTAATCACACCTCCTTTTATCTCAACTCAAACTTTGTTACATGGGTAATCTCTTTTTCTTAATTTTCTTTACCTTCATCATAACATTTCCAATGAAATCTATATCATCAGAATCATACAATTAATTTTCAAGTTTTCCTCATGGCATACTTAAAAATATCGATGCATCGGAGATATGTGACGGCGTGATGGGAGAATGCTTCCATGAAGATATGCATAGAAGAACTAGGTGGAAGGAAAAGGTACATAAGTTATGATGCTCTTAAAGCAGATAATATTCCATGTAAACGTAGTGGAGATTCTTATTATGGTTGTGGAGCTCCTGGAAAGGCTAATCCTTACAACCGTGGGTGCAGCAAAATTACAAATTGTGCAAGGATTACAGATTAAGTAGATTAGTAGTAATACAGTAGTATTGGATTTGTTTAGCTATCTATTTGTAGTGTTTCATTTATATATGCAAAATTGTACTGATATTGATAACTCATTCAAGAATTCCTTTTCACGTTCATATTCTTTTGGCTAAGCATCAACGTTTGGTGAGTTGGATTTCTGACTCATTAAATTTAGGTTAATCACTTATTTTGTGCGGTCTGAAAAGTACATTTTAAAAGAAGATACTCCTCGGTACATTCAATAAAATGATGTATGTGGTCGATATGATCAATAATACATTATTTATTGAATGAATGTAAAACAATAAAAAGTTGCATACAATTGAGACCGGAGAGAGCATCAGATATCCCAAAAAATCAGTTATGATCTCTAATGCATTTACCTCTTTTCTTTTATAATATAATACCTTGTCATTGATCATTAGATGGTACAATTTTAACTTTAAATTGATCCTTCATGTTACACTTAACAGGTTTAGGGGTTAAAGACAAAGCAAGTCATATGTTGTCTTTAAATGGGATTGATATATACAATAAGATCTCATGTCATGTATGAAAATGTTGTTAGTATATTAACCGAAAATTGATAGCAGTGCAATTGTGGAAATTCTCTTCTGTTTATTTATTCAATGAAACAGTACAAAGAGTGCAATTTACACTGAAATGGTTATATGGAATCAATCCACTTAAATTAAAATAAGGCTTAAATATGTCATTGATCCCTGCACTTTCACCATTGTTTGGCTTTGGTCCCTGCACTTTTTTTTGTTTGACTTAAGTCCCTGCACTTTGTAAAAAATTTTATATTGACCCTTCTGTTAACTTTAAGTTAAAAAAAATGTTAAATCTAATGATGTGCCACGTGGACTAGTTATTTCACGCCACGTGGCACACTAAAAAGACAAAATTTTCATAATTAAAATAAATAAAATAAAACTATTGATTTTTAAATAGTTTTTATATTACTATTATTATTTAATTAGAAATAACAAATTAAAAAGAAAAGATACCAGAAACTAATTAAACTATTTAAAAACTCTTTCACTACCAAAAAAACTCTTTAAATTAGAAATAAATAAAATTATTGATTTTTTAATAGTTTTTATATTCCTATTATTGTTTAACTCTTTAAATAGTTGTTAAACTCTCTTGTTAACTTTTAAATACTTTTTTATTTTTTAAAGAGGATTTCTTAAACTCATACGTTTATAATTTTAGATCATAAAAACGGGTTAACTCACATGCAAACTCTATTTTTAGTAAACTCTTACAAGCTTGCAAATATTCTGATAAAACTAGTAAACTCTTGATCTTACTAGCAGTTACGAGTTTAGGATTCTACATTAGTTTAGCCATAAAACAAAATAATTTAGTAAATACTAGCCCGTATTTGATTCAATTTTTTATGTGCTGCAATATATTTTGGTTTTAAAGATATATTTACGTTTTTAAAAGAGTTTAAATAGTTTCTGATATCTTTTCTTTTTAATTTTTTATTTCTAATTTAACAATAATAGTAATATAAAAACTAATAAAAATCAATTATTTTATTCTATTTATTTTAATTATGAAAATTTTGTCTTTTAGTGTGCCACGTGGCGTGAAATAACTGGTCCACGTGGCACACTGTTAGATTTAACATTTTTTTTAACTTGAAGTTAACGGAAGGACCAATGTCAAATTTTTTACAAAGTGCAAGGACTTAAGTCAAACAAAAAAAAGTGTAGGGACCAAAACCAAAAAATGAAAAAAGTGCAGGGACCAATGACATATTTAATCCTTAAAATAATTACTATGAAAAATAATGAAGATAAAAGATAAGGAAACAGAGAAGAAATTTGTTGTCGTAATATTCCCTGGCTGTTATCTCCATTTCTTACATTTACATAAACAATACTGGTAATAGTTGAAAATCTGCAGTTGAAAAGTTAACTTAGAGTTGAGAATCTGATAATGATGGAGTATCAAGTTAGTTTCACTTTATATTTTTAGGAAATGAAGCAAACTTGGGTAATTCTAATTCTCTACCTATAGTCTTCATTGTATAATTGGTTTTCATAAATTATCATAGATTCATAGGTATGGACTATATGTACATATAAAAAGGATAAATCATGAGATTTACATATGGAAATAGAAAATAATATTACGTGGGAATATATTAAAATGCATGGGTTGTGGTTTTGAATATCTTTTTTTTTTGAAGAGGCTAAAATGAATTATATTACACATCAAAAGATCCCTCTAGCACAAGGAGTACCAGGGTGGAAACAACAAAGTCAGAATAATATTTACAAGCACAAAACAACAAAAACAGAAATAACAATCAACTTATGCCCAAAATGGTGAATGGACTAAGCCACCAAACATAAAAATTGAAGGGAAGAGTAGGGTATTTCTCCTTCAACCACATGAAAGCAAACGACTTAATTTTATCTACCACTTGAGGAATTGAGCTTTGCTTGCCATTAAATAACCTGTTATTTCTTTCTTTCCAAATTTCCCACGTAGTTGCAAACTAGATAACCTGAAGAATAGCACCACGTGGTTTTGAATATCTTACCTCACCATGATACTATTCTTTTCAATTTGAAAATCCTTTGATATGCTTCATCTTTATTCTTATGCTTCTCTATCAATTTTGCACTCAAAGAATATAATTCTGCATTTATATCTTCTTTTTCTTTCACACCATATCTAATTCTGGTCTCAGATTCCTTCCATTCACATAGAAACTACCACAAAATATAAAATATCTGTCATACTCAATGATAACAACTTCAAGACATGAATAAGCCAATTATAAATTACCTTAATATGATCTTTTATAGTTTTCTTCAAGGATTCATAGTTGGAAATATATCCCTTCTCGAAATCATTACAAGAAGGTCTTTCTTTATGTTTGATTTGGAATTGTTCAATTTCTTTCACAAGCTTATTCAAATCATTAATCTGCTCCAAGTTTTTAACTTTTCGATAATTGAGCATACTCCATCCGTTACATAATAACTGTTATATTTGATCATTTCATACATATTCAGAAATTATATCAAATGAAAAAAATATAGCGACCATTTTAATAAATTATATACATTTTAGTTATTGATGTGTATAATTCAAAGAAAACAATTAAAAATACATTGTCATATACTAATAAGTAATACCAATAATGTTGAGTACATGTACTTCATAATGAAAAGAAAAAATGATTTTATTAAATACCGTTTCCTTAAGCACTTCTAGTGATTGGAATGAAGAAACATCTTTCTCTTTCTGTTGAGTCTTTATATCTCTAAGAATTTGTTTCTCCTCAGCCAAACTTTTGCTCCCATGTAGCTTCAAATAATTCAAAGACTACACAAATAATTTTAAAACCAAAACAACAAAAAATATATTAATTTCATCTTAATAAAAATATTAAATAGCTTTATTTTTCTTACATTTTTATCAAGCTTATCCCCCAAGCATCCTCCATTTGCTTCTTTCATACTCCTGAAATTCAATTCATCAAGTGCCATATATAAACCTCGTAGTATCTTCTCTCTATTCTCCATACGGTGTCTTGTATAATGTTGTGTAAATATAAACCGATACAAGACAGAATCTAGATAATCTCTTTTTAACTGTTACAAAATAAAATAACTTTTTTGTTAATGTCAAAGTTTCCTTCCATATTTAAATTTATCATGGATGGAATTAGAAATACAAATCTCTATTATTATATACCACTTTCTTTGTGATCATTTCTGTGATTTCACAAATGTCTTGATTCATTTTCTTAACCACTTTCTCTTCATTTTTTATTTTTGATATTGATTCTGGATCTGTTGGAGAAAGCTTGACAAAGTAGAATGGATGAGCAAATTTGGAAACATGCCCTGAATTGTCATCAATAGTCTTTGTTTTCTTATTCTCCATGATGTTAAAATTTCCTGATTTTGACATAAAAAAAGTCATAAAGTAATAAATAAACTGATCAATCATAATATAAGAGTCTAAGTAAGAGATCAATTAATAAACTTATGTCATTGAAATCCATAGTTAATGAAAAACAACTTTACTCAAAGAAAAGATGCTTACCTTTGGTGATTGAGAATTTGCTTGTTAGGATATGCAATGGATTACTGTTTTTGAGGGGACTATTTAAGTTGCCAATTAGTATTTAGATATTATGTGGTTAAACTCTTGGACCCCACGCAAGAAAGTCAACATCTGGAATTTATTTTATTTTCTATACCTTTTCAAATAATTTATAGGGCACACATACAGCTATAGGAATTGAAATTCTCAAACAGCTTAACTTTTGACTTTATGAATTTTGCAACCTACCTATAGTTGATCTTACTTTAGATGATGCAATGCACATTTAGTTATTTAAATGTAGATAGTTGGATTTAAATAAAGAGCAATAAAATTAAGGACAATAATGCTTCTCTTTCCCAAGAGTACATTTTGAGTGTGGCTAAACAAGTACCGAACAAAATAATGGCATATTTTTAATATTTCATACTTTTGCAACTAAAATATCGATAACTATTTTAGTCGTTAAACATATTGGCGACCGATTTTTAGTATTTTTATGCTTTAGCGATCAAATGGTCGATCACTATTTCAGTCGTTAAACGTATTAGTGATTGATTTTCATACTGACACGACTGGAAATTCGATCAATAAAGAAGAAATTTCTATTTTTTTTTTAATTTCTTGCCACAACATGCTATATTGTGGATCCGCCCCCTGCATGAATAATGGGTCAATCCTTCTATATATGATGTCGTTAGCAATTGATCCTTGAGCAACAAGTTTTTGTAGAAGACTTAGCAAGGGTCAACCATAAATAAATGATTTGTGTTAAATTTTAAGAAACACTACATATGATGGTTTAATCATTAGGAATATTTTATCAGTATAGTCTGGTTACATTGTAGCAGGGATGTTAGCTAGTTATAGAAAAATAAAATTAGTAATAGAGATTAGTGACGGAAAAATTAAAACCCCTCACTAATTTGCTCGTCACAAAATTTAGTGACGGAATTAGAGAAGGATTTCACGTTTTCCCTCTCTAAATTTTCCTCATTAATGCTTACTTTTTAGTAGATTATACCCATACTAGTTGTAACTTACTTTATAAATTGTATGCCAATATGATATACAAGTAGGTTTTAGATATGGCAAAATAGATCAACCGTCTCGTCGTTAATCCGTCTAAATCGGGTGGGCCAATCAAAGGTATAGAGTTTTTATCAAAAAGAAAATAAAAAAATAAAATTATAGAGTTGAGAATCTCACCCACCGTCTATGTTGTGGGTTGGCCCGTCAATATATTTTTTAAATATTATTGATTACAAAGTTCACAAACACAATGAAAAAGTGTAAACAAAAAATAAAATAAAGACAATTCTAGGGAACTAAAAATGTAACTATGATGCTACTAAAAATATTAAAATTATCAAACATCCATGATTCACCGTCTAAAATCAAGAATAAACCAAAACATGTTGCACGTGAGTGGAAGAATTTATGGAGCTAGTATAAGCAAAACTTATAGCATGCAAGGGAAAAATAGTGAAAGATAAAAGATAAGAAACAATTTATACCTTTTGAAGTAGACATCTATTACTATATTTACCATCTTTGAATTGAACTTGACGACAAACAAGAAGTTACTTTGTATTTGTGAAGACTTAAAAGTAAGTTGAGTCTAGTGAAACAAGACATGTGATAGTTCTCTTTGAAACAAGTAGTGATTTGCAAAATATGAAAGAAGGCGTGTTGTAGTTAACCCATCAATTAATTCCACATGCAATCCATTAGTGCGTCAAACTAACCCCAATAATGCTAATTTTTACTTTGAACAAAAGAGCAAGTGGCCAACTTAGCAAATAAAGTCTCCAAGAAATTCAGCCCTTTCTTATTAATTTTTTTAAAAAAAATAGAAACTCAGCACTTTGTTACAAATTGTTGTTATGAATAAACTTAACATTATAAAAACAATACATTTATCAAGGAATTCATGCAAATCTTTGTCAAAATTCTCATTTCAAGTTTATGCCTCTTGGTGAAACTCTAATTAGGCTTAGGAAGATGGCTCAAATTAGATATTTCAACATGCGAATTGACAAATCTAACAAGCATAAAAGAAAGAAACTTCTCAAATAAGTTAAGGAGATAACAATCAAATTAGTAGCAGGCTTAAAGAGACAAGACGTCTAATCGAGAATTGACTTGCAAACATATTTTTGAGTAACCATTCGCTAAACACCTTCAAGTACAATGCTCCATTCACCATATTCTATTGTTTTAAGAGACTTTCAATTTTGTTCTCATCGTTCTCTTTACTATCAAATTCAATGCAGTGTTATAATTCTTCATTTGGAGGCACTTCAATTTTTTGCACAAGAGAAATCACCAAAGCTAGACAAGGAGTTGAAGTTAAAGAATAAGAAAGAGTTCATGTATTTTGATGGAAAAATACTCTCATTTTTTTTTTCTTATCGTCTCTCAAATATATTTTTTCTCTTTCTATTGAAAGAGACTCAAAATTTCTTCCACTCTTTTTCTTTCATTATATCTCAAGGCTAACTTCTTTAGTTTCTCACAACTTTTGTATACCAATTTTCATAAATATATTT
>Ga0315913_1005207_pt1 | contig 15785 bp, 12 predicted proteins | sample MpolsnodulesMG_FD_207736 | JGI IMG/M metagenome (GOLD analysis project Ga0315913, IMG submission 207736) | Medicago polymorpha root nodule microbial communities from Los Angeles, California, United States - small nodules | ecosystem: Host-associated > Plants > Roots > Nodule | place: USA... | reverse complement strand
AATTCAACAAAATCAGTTTTTTCAATGTTCATCCACCAGTGGAAGTATAGTATAAAAAGTCACGTTTCCACCCAAAATCCTGCAACAGTATAATTTATAACATACCACCTCTAGAATACCACCAACACTTCTCTTGACCGTAAGTTCATCAAATTTGCTACTAAACTAGAACCTCTTCTTGATCAAGTTGTTGTCAATCTCCAAAGATCTAGAGATAGTCGAAACAATCTTGCAGACCACATAAAGCAAAAGGATGACCTTTTAGCTGAGATCGCAGTAATCAAGAAAAAGGTTGACATTTTTAAAAGGAAAACTCCAGATGTCTAAGACAGAATTGGGAAGTATGCCCAGGCCATCGATAATCATCAGAAAGCCATTAAAGACTTAGAAGTGGAGAAACAGATGCTTTTGGACTATGATGACGAACTCAGAAAGGAGGCAAACCTTGCCATCGAGAAAGCTAATGAATTCAAGAAAAAGAATGCCGAATTTGCTAGGTTGACCATTGAATCCGACTGTTTTGGTAGCAAATTCGCTTGCTCGAAGGCATATCTCAACATCTTAAAGGATGAATTTGAGATTTAATATTTCTGTAATTTCCAAGTATTTTTACTTCGTCCCTTTTGTTTGTAATATTTCAAATCTTTGACGGTCTACACCGTTTGAACTTTTAAATTGTCATTTTATTTCTTCCAATTAAATGTAACTTGAAATCCTTGAGAATTTCTTAGGAAATAAAATGTTACGTTAGTAATTTTCATTAAAGCTTATTTCTTAACTTGCACAAATTTACTAACTTAGATCCACTTTTACTATGAACATATTTATATTTATGTCTCAAATAGACAATTACAAACATTAATAAAAAAAAAACCTAAAAAAAGCCATTAATCCAAAAATAAAACATCCAGTGTGCACTTTTTATTTAAAATTGTGTTCCTTAATTAAAGCCACTAAAGTATAAACGTGGTTGATTTTTTTATATTTTTGTTGATGTTATAAACGTGATTGATGTTCCATGAGTGAACTAGTGAAGTTGAATTTTTATTTTATTTTTTACAAAAAGAATCAATTAGAGCTAAATATGAAGAAAATAGTCTTTAAAAAAAAAAATTAAGCATCGTACATGTCTGAGCAAAGATCCTTAAAAAAGAAGAATGTTAGGGACACTCTCTTTTCAACACTTCCTTTAAAAATCATTATCTTATTGGATGAAATAAATGTAGGACCCATCATTTTTTGTGGAACCTATTTTCAAAACATGAGACCCATCATGATATAAGCCAATAAGAAAATGAGTGGTAGAGAGAGTGTTAAAAACAGAGTGTTGCTAACACCTATTTAAAAAAAAATGGCCAAGGCAAGGTGAAGTTACCAAAAAATTAACAGTTACAAACATGTTTCGTTGATAAATCAAAATTGAGTAAGACTTACTAAATTAACCTTTAGTTTAGATTGGTTTAATAATGACATGAGTTTTTTTTTTTTTTCAATTGAAAATCTGCATTTTTGCTAACTTGGACCTTGATGTTTTTTTGTTGGTACAAGTTAGCAAACCCCATATATATATATATATATATATATATATGGACCGCTAATTTACACCCATCTAAAAACACTAAGGTGTAAATTAGCAAATTAAATCCACCTAAAAATATTAAGGGTTAAGTTAGCAACCTACACCCATTTGATTATATACACTCATTTTATAAATTTTATCAAATTGTTTACACCCACCTCACTAATTTACATCCACTTTCATCATCCGAAATATTGTTTCTTTAAAAATTTGTCTCTATTACATGTTTTGTACTTTAAGCATGCCATTATCTTTTTTTGTTTCTTTTTTTAAGGATCTTCTTTAAGATAATTACAAAACTGCCCTTCTATTTAAATTTAATTAGAAGATAAACAAAATGGTGTTTTAATTAAGGCTTGAATATAAGTGGTGTAGCTTTTTAATTTACACCTTAGTGTTTTTAGGTGGATGTAAGTTAGATATCATATATATATATATATATATATATATTGGTTGTATAATATAAGCCAGCTTATTAACTCATGTGACATGTTCCTTCAAAAAAATCAACTGAGATTATAAAAGAGAACAAAATAAATCAATATATATACCGTACCAACCAAACCCATAGGGAATTGATAGTTTGATGAAATGGATTTGAGAGAGTTGAGAAAAGCAGTTGAGGAGGTTGAAGATGTCGATGACTTAGAGAATGTTTCATTTGTTCGTATAATTTGGGTAAATTTTTCCGGACAACACAGATGTCGTGTGAGTTCCCTCTACCCTGTTTGTTTCATTTCATTATTTATTCATTTTGTAGTTTAGAAATTTTAATATTTATTTATATTCTAATGTGCTGTGGTTATGTCTAATTCTGTAATTAATTCAGGCTATTCCTAGAAAGCGTTTCTATGATGTTGTTACGAAGAATGGGGTTGCTTTACCATTTGGGACTATGGTATTGACTTCTATTTTGGATGAAATTGCACCTGATTCTGGTTTAGGTTATATTGGTGAAGCAAGATTAACACCTGATTTATCTACTAAAAGGACAATTCCTTGGTACACATATTCCTTCAAATAATTTTATTTATGTGATTTTTATGTTAACTATTCCTATGTCACATAACATTTGTCATAGATCAAGAGCTTCCATAAATCAAGAGCTTGTCTTACTTTACTAACATCATCTTAGAGAAGACATAGTAAATTATTCAAACTGATCCAGCTCCTCCTTTATAGGAGCAAACAAGATGAAATGGTTTTAGGGGATCTGAACGTTAAACCTGGTCAAGCATGGGAACAATGCCCGAGAGAGGCCTTAAGAAGAGTTTGCAAAATTCTCAAAGATGAATTTGACTTGGTATGTTCAACCATGTTGCATATATAGCTTTTTCTTGTTTAGGATGTACTATATGGTGTTTTATTTATCAGGAAATATATTTTTATGACCAACTTTAGACCATTTAAGACAATTTTTTAAATCCTTAACGCATTTCAAAAAGATGGTTAAAATATATCTCAAGATTCTTTAACGACTGATATTACATAACTACATAACTATGGGTACATTTAGTTTGCATTAAAACTGTTTAACAGATGATGCAAACTAAATGCAGCTTGAATTTTCTAAGTTTAGTTAGCATCACATAACTATGGATGCATTTAGTTTGCATCACCAATTATATGGGTCCAAGTTGGACCATTTTTTTCTAACATTGGATTATAATTTTCAAGTGCAAACTACATTTAGGTGGATCTAAAAATTTGTAGTTAATGATTTTTAACACTGGATATATCTAATAACAATATATTGAATATCATTAATCAGATATTTTAACATTGATGTCACAAAAGTTGTCTAACTCTTTTTTTTTGGTTCAAAAACATAATTGTTAATTTATGTTCTGCTTCTATAGGTGGTAAATGCAGGATTTGAGAATGAGTTTTTTCTCTTGAAGAGGTATGCTATTCAATATTATCTTGTGATTTGATTAATGCAATTTACCTTGCCATTTATTTATAAACATGAAGAAAAACAAACAGGGAAACAAAAGAAGAATGGATAAAATTTGACTCGAGTCCTTACTGCTGCTCGTCATCATTTGATGATGCTTCTCCAATACTTCGTGAAGTTACTTCTGCTTTGCATTTCATGGGTATTACAGTAGAACAGGTAAAAAAGTTATGGAGTTTATAACTTGATTAATTGTTAATGATAGATATGATACTGGATTTATTTGATTTTCATTAGATTTACTTTTTCTAAAAATATTGCTTTACATTCTTTCAAAAAAAAAAAAATTTGATTTACATTAATGGAGTCGATAATTCTCTCCATTGAATGTGATTCAGAACCTTGACACCATCTGATTTGTAATTCACGTGACCAAATTTCTGAACATGTACTTTCCTAAAATTTTGCAGTTACATGCAGAATCTGGAAAAGGTCAATTTGAGATTGTTTTGGGACATACCATTTGTACCGAAGCTACAGACAACTTAGTTTACACACGTGAAACTGTTAGGGCAATTGCTAGAAAACATGGCTTGCTTGCAACATTTGTTCCAAAGTAAGTGCAGTTGTACTCCCTCCGTCTCTTAATAACTGAGTCATTTGCAAAAAAACGTTGTCGCAGAAAAATTGACCAATTTCACTTTTTAATACAATATTAATTATTTTTTTCAAATTATAACACTAATTAATACTACTTTCACCACTCTCAATTCAATATATTCTATTTTCTATTTATGATAAAGAAGAATGCACCAATAGTTGATAAGGGCACTCAAACCCATTTTTCTCCCTCTTTCACTTATACACTTTTTCTTAATAAGTGTGAAATGAGTCAAAGGCTCAGTTAAAATGGGCTCAGATAAAGATTTGAAAGACAAAATTCTAGCTTGGTTAAAAAATTCAAGGTTTAAGCCTAGCTTTATTACTTGTCATAAACTTATTTTTTAGCAAAAGTGCGACCTTTTTAAAAAGACTGGTATGTTAGTCCACCTAAAAGCCAATTTTCTATCAATGGATTTAAATAAGTAACGTTAATCATTTAAATAAGGCACGACTTAGGAAATGTATATTAGTGTTTTGTTTTGATATTGAAGGTACACTTTAGATGATGCTGGTTCTGGATGCCATGCTCATCTAAGTTTGTGGCAGAATGGTCAAAATGTATTTATGGCATCTGATGGATCATCAAAGTATGGGATATCAACTTTGGGAAATGAATTTATGGCTGGAGTTCTTTATCATCTTCCTTCAATTTTGCCATTTTTAGCACCACTTCCTATCAGGTTTCTCGTATCTATAACGACTCATTCTCCTAATTTTCATTTTTATCACTAAAAAGTGCCACCACCGTTTAAAATTCTTCAATTTATTGATAACTTCTGAAATTGTTCCTATACATGAAAAAGTTCACATTGTTTGACAACCAAGACTAAAAATAGTTTATAAACACGCTCACTCTTCAATCTACTAAGCACCCTTAGGGAGGAACAAAAATTATTATGCTTCTATGTTTTCTTACATTACTGCTCAATTTGATTGCAGTTATGATAGGTTGCAGTCAGATAAATGGGGTGCATACTTATTATGGGGAAATGAAAATAGGGAGGCTCCACTACGAGCTTCGTCTCCTCCTGGAACTCCCAGTGGTTTAGTGAGTAATTTTGAGTTAAAATTATTAGATGGTACTGCAAACCCATACTTAGCCTTAGCTGCTACAATTGCTGCTGGCATTGATGGCCTTCGTAGGCATCTTTCTCTTACTGAACCTGTTGGTAAGATAATAAAAATACTTTATACTTTGAAGAATAAAGCAACTGTTTTAAGTATTTTATTCCTGTTGTTTCATATTCCTTTTGTTGATTTGCATGATGGTTGCATAATACTATTTGGTTCTTATAATTTTAGCATTTGTAAAATAATACCAAATATTATTTCTTCTGTTATTTCTATAAGCATTTGAGGGAAAATATATGTGACAAACTATTGGCCATTCAAAATAAATTTTATACACTAACTAATAGTCATCCTCAACTGAAAGCAGCCTCTAATCCAACACAACTGATAACTTAACCATTGAAGCTTGTTCCCAAATAAAAAGCCTCCGCCTCCACCTCAAATCCCACACCCACACTCCATCTACCCAGGTGCCCACCTGACCTACCATCTTAAATTTATGGGAGGAAACCTGAAAAACCATAGGAGACCTAATCCTAAAAGGTGCATCCCTTACCAAAACATCATCCTAGAAAGAAGTTGAGCATCCATCCCTCAAATACTTAACCACTCCCTCTGAGAACCAATATGAACTAGAATCCATCTCATAGCCTAAAAGAGAAATACCTCTACACCAAGGAAAGACATATGCAAGTCTATCACCTCTACCTCCTGGATAGGACACCACCTGATTCATGTCACAACTAGCACACATGATATCTCTTCAGAGACCTTTATCGCCAATAAGGAGTCTCCACCATCAACTCCCCAACATAGCTTGGTTGACCATCCTTAAATATCTAATACCTAGCCCACCTTTTGATTTAAGTCTACACACATCGCCCCATCTAACCCTAAGGAAATATCTATTAAGGTGAACAATCCTCTTCCAAACTTTGACAAGGATCTTTATGAAAGACAGGCAAAAGATATGGATTGAGTTAAGCACATAGTTAATTAGGACTATCCTCCCTTTGAGACTGTCAAACCTACTACTCCAGGACCAGTCGTCTAGCAATTATATTTACCAAAGGGTCCCACGTCCCCACACTTTGAGGATTCACTCCAACAGGAAAACCCTTCGTCAAGTAGCTCGGCTAGAGGGGATGTATATCACATAAAATGAAACCTAGTATTGTCCTTGTTGATGTCTCGTAACACAAGCGCAACTTGATCAATATTAATTTGCTTTGGGGAACTTGCGTTTAAGGTTTCATGTAATGTGGCATCAACATGGACAAACCACAATATCACTTAATGTGATACCACCACTTCTATTAGCGCTATTTGATGAAGAGAGTCTTTTGATTGACATTAAATAATTTGAGGGAGCAATTTAATATATCCTAAATTTTGAGTTCTAAATTGCGAGACTCTTAAAAAAAAATTGCGATACTCTTGCAATTTCAGAACATAAAATGGTGAATTACTCATAGCTTTGTTTAAAATATATAATAATAAATGCACAAAATAATTTAAAAGATGACTTATATTTAAGAGGGGAAATTATCACATGATGTCTATAATAATTAAAACATAGAGATTAAATAATAACTTCAAATTTCATGTATGAATCTCCTTCAAAAAATTTTTTCATGTATGAAACAGATACAAGTCCAAATCTAGAAAATCTTCGGAGTTTGCCAAAATCACTTTCGGAATCTTTAGAAGCTCTCCATAAGGCTGACTTCCTGGAGGAGTTTATTGGGGATAAGTTGCTGACTGCCATAAAAGCAATTGGAAAGGTAAATAATTGTATACTTGGAAAGTTTTTTGGGCACTATTACATAGTAACAAATACTGATTGTATAGGATCATACTCTAAGTTGTGGTTTTAAGCCAAATTTAGTGAAGTGAGTCCTCCAATCCTCATCTAACGAATCAGGAAAAAAAAACTATAGTTTGTCTCTAAACTAGTTGAGTTTAGATAAATTCAGGAATTCGTGGAAATTATCTTATTAATAATTCCCAAAAATAATCTTCTAGAGTTTGTTTCTAAAAGCCAAACTTCTTATTTAGATGCTTAATTAATGTGACTTGTGATGCCAGGCTGAAATTGATGAATACTCGAAGAACAAGGATGCATACAAGCAACTCATATACCGTTATTGATTTTAAAGAATTAATGTGATTTGTGATGTGAAAATACTAGTTGTGTCTTGACAGGACATGCATGATATATTTATACTTTGAAGGTTTATTCAGCATTAGTATTAGAGAAAGAAGAACAAAATAAAGAGACTTCTTCTAGATTGCTTGAGTTACAAGCTAGCTAGTTATACTTAGTTTAATCTAGAAGATTCGAATGTTATTAGGCTTAATGTACTTTACATATTGCCTTTAAATATCCTATGTACTTACTTTCACATCTATCAGAAATGAGACTATTTTTTATTCTTTGCTTTCCATAACATGGTATCTAGAGCTTTTCTTCTCATTTCCATGGTGGAAATTAGTTACGATTTCTTTCATCATCTTTTTCTTGGATCTTCATCCATTTTTTGCAGAAAACCTTGCGATCTTCCATTGATTCTTCGCAATTTTCTTGCTTGTTCTTGAATCTATCTCTTTTGTTCTTGCATATTGATGCAATTTTCTCTTTTCTTCTTTGTTTTGCTTCGTGATTCATCATGCCTCGCCAAAATCAACCTGATACTGAATTAGTCTTCTACATTCATCCAAGTGAAGGACCTAATTTTTTCCTCGTTACTCCTCCATTGGATGGATCAAAATACCTCACATGGAGTCGTTCCATGATCCGAGCTTTTGGCGCGAAAAATAAGTTGAAGTTCATTGATGGATCCATGGAAATTCCGGATAAAGATGATTTGAACCGCAGTGCATGGGAACGTTGCAATCATTTGATTCAATCATGGATTATCAATTCTGTTTCACCTCAAATTGCACAAACATTAGTTTTCCATGAAAACGCCATTGATGCTTGGTTAAATCTCAAAGAGCCTTTCTCAAAAGCTGATACAATTCGCATTGCTACTCTCCGTTCCAAAATCCATAATTTGAAACAAGGTTCAAAATTAGTATTGGATTATGATGGTTGGATTAGGCAAGTGTACCAAATTGTTTACCAAGTAATAAAGTGATAAGTGAGTATCGTATCCACATGGATTGTCGTTTCTTCCAAACAACTCGCGTTACTTATTTTAAGTTTGGCGATAAAATAAAAATATACGGGTTAAGAGATTTGCAATTTTTATTTGTTTGCAACAGAGCAAGTTACATGTTTTTGGTTGCAGAAATGTAACAGTGGTTAGAGGATTCTTCGAATCTCCCCTATTTATTTGTTGGATATTAAATTAACATACATGTCGCATCTAGTTATTCTAAGTGAACTATCTATGTGATGAGGCCATGAGACGTTTCTACCCTAATCGGTGGTCAAGTTGCACATGTTGATCGCACGGTGATCATTACATGCGGGGTCTTACTCCCCCAGTTGATTAAAGGTTATCCCTCTGATGGCTAATTGCACCTGCTGGCCACACAGAGATTTTTATGTTTGGGGTCTTGTTAATTCAAAGGTAATTGAAGCATGAACTTAAATTGGTCTTCCAGTTTTCCCTAAGGCTATGAAGTTTCAAAGTTCCATTAGGTTAACCCATCCATGAATCTTAGGTATTTCAACTCACACTCTCGCTCTTGGTAGTTCTACAAATGGGCATCCCTATCAGCGTCTACCTTACCAAGGGTCAAGAAGAATGGTTCTATTAGGTTTCAATTTATTTCTTTCAAGCAACCGCTTGTTTCCCTAATCTCTAACTAGCTAGTTACCTCCTAGGGTCAGCAGATTTTACTCAGTCTTAGTAATGTCACCTCCTAAGTACTTACTACTAGGGTCAACTCGCTTTCGGTATCTTTCACTAGTTATTAACTACTTACTTCCTAGACAGATAATTATTAGTATAAGGATATAAATAACAAGATATAAGCATCCATATAGTAATAACAATGTTAGGCCCTGTCACAACTTTAAGTATCTAATCTAGGGTTGCGTCTACTACAGAAATAAACCTAGACTAACAAAAGCGCCTTGGCACTTCAGTGTAAATTTGGGTCGTTCTCTACGGACTATCGATTGTATTGTCATGCACACGATGTATTTATTTTTTTCTAACTAGAGCCTTTTTCAAGCCACCCTAAATTATCATTATATATCATTCGTGAAACCACTTTGAGTCTCCATGCATTAATTTTTTCTTGGTTACTTTTATGTGAATTTGCATCATGACACAAGTTATGAACTCTATTGATTATATCTATTTGATTTCCTTTTGGAGTTAGATAGATTAGTGAAATACTTGTCATGGTTTGAAATTAAGCTTGGAATTGCTCTTTGAAATTAACAATATCTTAAGTTTGGAGTGGGTAATGGTAGAACCTAGTTATAAAAAAAAAAAACTTACATTTTAGTTTAGTTTCTTTGAGCAATTAAGCCTAAAATGCAACTAACTAACTTTTTAGTTTTAATATACTCTAATCTACTAAAATGCACGTTAACTCTTGTCTCGCTTGTTCTTAAAAAAAAAAAGGCTCTTGTCTCGCTTGTTCTTTTTTGGTAGACAGATAGAATGGTAAAGACCATTTGAATTACACATAAAATTGGACGAATCGGAGTTCAAACCCCGATCACGACACAAGAGTAACAATTTCGACATTCAAAATTAATTCGTTTCAGTTGATAGTTAAAAAAAATTTCTTTTGTAAAATTTTCAGTTTTTTTTAAGGATTCACTTTTTGATTTTTGTCTCCATAAAAAATTTACAATTTTTTTTCCATAAAAAAATTGCACGCAATTAGAATCTCCACTATTAAGTCGACATATATTTTGAATGGTTTTTTTGAATATATGTTTAGAAAACTATAAAATGTTCATCCTCGAAAAATAAGTTTAAATGTTTAGAAAATTATAAAATGTTTATCCTCGAAAAATAAGTTTAAAATTTGATTTATCAATACCGATTTTCTTTATTTTTATCTTGGGTTTTTTACATTTAAAAATAATAGAGCAAAAATCAATAAAAAAATATATAGAAATTGAAGCAATATTAACCTATTGTAGAGATAGATTTGTGTAGACGGAGGTATTTCCTAGGATAAAAAAAGTGTAATTTTTTTATTGGCACGAAAAACAAAATTTAGAAATTTTTTAAAGAAGAAAGGACTTTGAGTAAAGTTGTTCTATTTTAATCCCTGATAAAATTATAAAATCAAATTTAGTCTATAAGAATAATAAAATCATTGTTTTAGAGGAATAAAAGCATTCTTTTAGTCATTGAAAAGATAAAAACAAATCAGATTAAATTAGTTCATACCTTTTTTACATATTATTTGTTAGATGAATGATCGGTAAAAAAAAAAAAGAAAGTAAAAAGAAGAAATTATTTCTAGGGAAGAAAAAAAATTATTAAGTAGTTTAGAATGAGCAAATTTCATAGACAATCTGGATTCGTCCACCTATGAGTCTATATCATAGGCAAATTGAAATGTACGAGAGAAATTCTTTACGTACTCTCAAAATCTTCACGCATTCTCCAAAATTGGATCAAATGTATTAATAGGTGAAAGAGATTACCAAAAAGAACAAGATATTGCAATAACCAACCAATATAATTTTGACTCTGGGCACTTCCATTGAGAGAATAGATTTAGTTGAGTTAAGAAAAACGGTGCAAGAGGTTGATCAAATTGTGGATGACTTAGAAACATGTGTTTCATTTGTTCGTATGTATATTATTTGTTAAAGGATAATTTTGAATATCAAACTTTGCTTTTTTTAAAGAAAAAATCAAATTTACTTAACTCATTAAGTTTTGTAATTCTCTTTCTTTTTTGGTGTCATTTCGTGAATACCATATCTACATAAAAAAAAGTATCATAATTTGTTTGTATTAATATTTTTTCAATTTTAATATGTTCTTTTTCTCAACAAAAAAAAAATACATGCTTTTTTAATTTATTACTTCTTCATAACTATATATTTTAGTAGTTTTTTAAGGAATATTGTAGTAGTTATTAAGTTGAAGCCAAGGATAAAATTGATAACCACTAAACAAAGGATAAAATTGAAAAATATTATTCAAATAGAGACATTTAAAAAGATATTGTTTTTCAAAACACGTAATCTTTAAAAAGATATTTCATTTTAAAGATATTGCTTTTCAAAAAAAACGTAATCTTAAATAGTTAAAGGAGTTAAAGTTCTGAGTTTAAACTCGAGCAAAAGAAAGAAAAAAAATCTTAACTTCAGAACTAATCATTAATACGAGACTGTACTTCTAAAATAAATAGTGACACTGATCAAGAATATTTTTTCATTCCAACATTTTTTTTAAGAAAAAAAAACTTGATTATTCTTTAAAATTCAGATTATAATTCGGTTACCAATTTATAAATGCAGGATTGGGAAAATATTAAAATTGAGCATGAAATATCCCACATGCATTTTTGTAGAGGAAAAAACTTATAAGATTTCATTAGATATAAAAAAGGTAATACATGGCAGTACATCAACGAAGGTGTTAGAGTTAGTTAGAGATATGACTACCTTTATTAGAGCATGAGTGACGTCGTTATTTTGTTTTTTCTTTAGGTATCAAAGCGGTAATACATGAATAAAGGTGTGAAGGTTAGCTAGAGATTCAGATACCTTTGCTGGAACATGAGTGACCCCATTTGATTTTTTCATCATAAAAATTAGCGGAAAGACCGGCACTACATGCCCTTCTAACTTATATTTTCTATTACATTTCATGCAGTTTTTAACTTTAAATTTGAAAAAAAAAATATTAGATTAATATACAAAAGTTTTTAGCAAATAAATGTTCAACTAAAATATAATTAGTTTTAAAAAAGTTTATAATTTAATTTAAATTTAAATTTGGAAAAAAATTGGATTGAAATGGGTAATTTTGTCCAAAAAAAAAAAGTCTGAATGAAAAGTATTTAATTGATAGTTAACTTTGAAGTTGTCTTTATATAATGGTATATGACCAAACAACGTGCTTCTCAAGACTTTGTGTATCATATTCAAATTTAAACTTGTAGAGAGTTTTTCATGGCCAACCACGTGCTTCTCAAGTTTCTTGTTCCCATGCTGCTGCTATTTGCAGGTGACGTACATTCCCCTTCCAATACATTTGAAACATAAAGTGCTGCTTGCATATATTTTTGAAACATTAATATTCATCAATGTAATGTTCCCTATTGTTAAGAAAAAAAGTCCTTGCAATAACTCACTCTCTTGTTAGGATAGCAAACTCTTTTCACTTCCTCTCAAGTTTTTACTATTGTTTCTGGATGTATTGTCAATATTCTTGAATTTGGATGTAATAATAAGCCTTCTCTCCATATCATGGAATGATAACATTAGGTTTTTCATCAAACTTTTTTTGCCAATGAAAATGAATATTGAGAGAGTTTATTTTGTTTTATTCTAATTTTTAAGTCAATATGTTCTCAAAATCTTGTTCCTTCTCCTTCCGTTTTTCATCCAACTCTATAGTATAAAACTATGAAGCAAGAAATCATTAGCTTTCAAAAAATTGTATTTTAAAAAGTTAAGGAGATGAATCCACAATGGAGATCATATAGTCTATTCAATCCCATGAATTCAAGTTGATGAATTTGATCTTATTGATTTAGTTAAATATTTTTTCCTCATAAATAAATAAGAGAAATTTTATTTTGAATAGTATTTTAAATAATTTGGATCTATCTTTAAAAAAATTTATTTCATTCCTCTCTAAAATTTTAAATCACTATTCGATTTATTCAAACCTTTATTATTTTAGAGAAAAATATATTTAACCTTATATAATCTAATGCCATGGCTCGTTATATATTATGATATTCAGGAGTATTTTCAGATGTGACATTTCATTTTGAAAACATATGTTCACACTCAATATGGCGTGCATCAAACCCAAGCATAGGGGATTTAGAACCAGAGCTAGGTCCAGAAATCTACGAAATATTCAACATGGATGATCATTATAGTGGATCAATTTGGGCTAGAACAGAATGCACAACAAATGCAGATGATTATTTTTCATGTGAAACTGGTGATTGCCGGTTAGGGACTCGAGAGTGTGCAGACACAACACCTAATTATCCAGTAACACTTCTCAATTTTAACGTTAACGAATCAATTGTTTCCTATGAAATAAGTTTGATTCATGGACAAAATATTTTTGTCAATATCAAACCTGTTGGTGGAACATTGTTGGATGGGTCAGGTCCATGTCCTGTTGTGAGCTGTAATATGGATTTTGGAAATGTGTGTCCACCATCTTTAATAGCTTATAATGCTAATGGATTTTATGTAGGGTGTAATAGTGCTTGTGATGTGTTTAAGGATGCTGAACATTGTTGTAATGGGAATAATTGTCAACTTGATGAGTATACACTCAAGTTTAAGCAACAATGCCCTAATGCTCATATCTATCCTGGTGATAATAAGCCTCCTATGTATCAATGTAAAGGGGCTGAAAGTTATGATATAACTTTTTGTCCTGCTATTGGAACTGCTACTTAAGTTTTTTAAATAGATTACAATAATTATATTTTGTAATAGATTGTCTCTATTGACTTAGGTCATGAATTATGAGACATGAAAGTATAATTGCAGTCAATTAGTTATGCAAAAAGTTTATTTATTTGTTGCTCAATAAAATAAAATTGCATTAACAATTTGTGATTGTGTATGTTGAACCTTGACTCAATTATTTATGAGGTATTCATAATAAAGAGAAAAGTGGAACGATTTATCATTTATTAATTAGTATGATCTTTTTTTTTTTGTGTGATCATGTTGCCCTAATGTTAATTTATAAAGTTAATTAAGTAAATGCTCCCTATAAATATTCAGAATACTTTTACTTAATTAAAAATGAAATTTTGAATATTTATAGGGACCATTTACTTAATTAACCCTAATTTATATCATTTTTTTTTAGAGGATCATTTATCTTTTTTAGCTACCTGAATACTTTAAAGATTTAAATCCAAGGAATTTATTCTTAGGGCAAGGCTTCAATGGATGAACATATTTTTGCATGAAGTGGTTTGATTTGAAGAAATCGAGTGTTATTTATGTATGCCTTGGAAGTATATGTAATCTAACAATAGTTCAATTGATAGAGCTTGGTTTGGGATTAGAAGCTTCAAATAGACCTTTTATTTGGTTTATTACGGAAGGAAATCAATTACATGAATTGGAGAAGTGGATCAAGGAAGAGGCTTTTGAGTAAATGACTAAAGGTAGAAGCTTTGTGATTAGAGGTTGTCCTGAATATATTGATATACTATCACACCCTTCAATTTGAGGTTTCTTAACCAATTGTAGTTGGAATTCATGTTCAGCAGCAATATGTGTTGATGTGCATATGATTACATGGCCATTATTCGGGGATAAAGTTTTTAACGAGGCTTGGTAAAAAAAAATAAAAAATTAATGGTCGTATTGTGCACAAAAAAAACATAAGATGAAACAAAGGGAGAAATTAAAATGGCCCATAGGAAACAAAGAGAGATGAAACAACGGTATCCATCTCAAGGGGTAAAGAGGTGGCGCATGGTGGTCTAGGGGCAAGCAAACGTGATGGTTATTTATATAATATCGACAATACAACCACACCATTTTTGTACGAATTTTCTGGACGAGGTTAATATCTCGGACCTCTGAAAATTGTTCACCAGGTTTGGTCGTGTGGGCGAGGTTTTTATTCCGAAGAAGGTGGCCAAATGGGGTCGGCGTTTTGGTATTGTGAAGTAATAAGATATTTGTAACGTTAAAGATATGGGTGCACAATTGGTGGATGTATGGTTGGGGAACACCTGTTTGAATGTGAACAAAGCAAGATTTAGGAGGAAGGAGAAGAAGAGCATGGTGCAGCAGAGAGAGGAGAAAGTTGGAGGCATTGGATCCTTAACTATTCCATGAAAATCCTTCAAAATTGCGATATCCAAGGAACATAGAAAGGGTACAGTCATGGGGGAGGAGAGGTCGTGCTTAGAGGTGGTGTCGAGTGAGGAAATGCTAGAGATTTTGATAGAAGGTTATGTAGGGGTGAAAGATCAAAGAGGATGATATAAAGAATATACAACAAAGGTTGGTCATGCTTGTTCAAAAAAACAAAGGTCGGTCATGGAGTGGATGGGGTCATGTGACATATTTTATTTCTTAGAACAATGAGAATGTGGATCAGGGGGTGGAAAAAGAGTAAACAAACACACTAGATTTGCAATGGAAGATTCAAAACTCTTAAAATTCAGTGATTCAATTGAAGATGACCGCGACGTTGAAGAAAGGTTGTTGAAGATTAAATAAAGTAGATTAAGAGGAGGAAATTGGCAAGGAGTGATCCTAACCAATTAAGTAGGGCAAAGTTAATGTAGATGGTGGATTTGTCGAAAAAGTCTTGATAGACTTTTAGCAAGTGTACTAAAAATGCATCGAAGTAATAAAATAAGTTCGTATCCACGAGGACTGTGTTAATCTCAATTCAACAATAAAGTAAA
>Ga0315913_1005197_pt1 | contig 15805 bp, 12 predicted proteins | sample MpolsnodulesMG_FD_207736 | JGI IMG/M metagenome (GOLD analysis project Ga0315913, IMG submission 207736) | Medicago polymorpha root nodule microbial communities from Los Angeles, California, United States - small nodules | ecosystem: Host-associated > Plants > Roots > Nodule | place: USA... | reverse complement strand
CCCATAAATATATTTTCCTTTTATGCATAAAGACACGAGACATATATTTATCACTAATAAACATAAAAAATATGTGACACATATTTGTCATCATTGCAGCAAAAAAGATACTGACATATTTAAAAATCCACGGGATAAATAGTTTTTATCGATAAATAAAACAAATAAAACAATTTAAGATAAAAAAATAATGGTCTATCACCTGTGCATTGCACGGGTTAACACACTAGTATTTTAACATAAGAGAGAATGAAAGTCTAATATAAACATTTTGAGGAAATAGAGTGTAATTTACTCTTTTTTATTCAATAAATCTATCTATCTAACGCCGTAATTTTTTTTAACATTCAATAGACTTTTTTAATCAACAGCACCAGAATGCATTAGTAATGGATTTCCAATCAACACTTTTTTGGGGTACAACAGCACATCGTTTTTTTAATTAAATTAAAGAATAACTAAAATAAATAAAATGTTAAATCATCATTTTGGTCTTTAAATATATAAGTCGGTGTCACAGTAATTTGTATTCATTAAGGTATCAATTAAAATTGATCGTCGAAAACAAAAAAATAGTAAACAAACTCACAAAATGTATGTACTCTATCAACTTGAATGAAAAAATATCATTTATTTTTGTAAAAAAATCAAGTATTAAAAATTGAAAGGAAAAAACATCACTAATTATATATTTTGTTAGTAATTTTATAAATTAAATTGGGATCGAAAGACACATTCGATGATCAAACTAATTAATGAAAAATACATTTGAAATAAAAGTCACAAATGAAAGAAACATCCGCAGGTATTTGTGTAATTTTAATACATTCAAGTGTTGTAATTGTAAAGACAATTCAACACTCAAGTTAGGTTTCGAGATGTTTTGAAGCTTATATATGAATGATAAACTTGTACATGATCTTGCCGTCGATTGCTTTATTTATATATTCCCATGTGGCACATGAGTGTGGGATTTTTTTATGGTTATACCCTTGTGGCACAAGGGTCGGTCGACCACTTGACCATTTGGAGGGTTCGTACTGGCTTTGAGTGCTTTATTGGGTGTTTCATGGCTTGCTACTAGTACAAGTGATTTGCATATGCCTTTGGGTGTCATATTGGGCCTTTACTACGTGAATAGACTTTGGATGCAAGGACATGGGCCTTGACCCAATTCATAGTAGTAGCCCTCTAAGTGTCTTATTGTTCGAGGTAAGAACTTAAGGTTTATAGTGCTCCAAATTCGACGACAGACTCTGAGTAGTCATTTACGTTAGGATTGTGCTTTGAGTGATGGTCACGTTCATGTGTGGATGAGTATCTGTTATGTGTTTACCTATCCGAGTGGGGTGTTGTCCGGATGAGGAGGTCCTGATGTTTCCATGCGATGTGTATTTTTATTTCAAAAGGAGTCGAAACCTTGGTGCATTATGATTGTGTTAGTTGTTGGCATCTCTTGGTTATCGTTATGTTTGGTGCATGAGGTTACTTCGACATTAAATGATAAACCACTCCCTTTTCAAATATATCTGAGTCGATGATCACATGGTCGTAGAATATAACCACGTGTATTATGCATCAATGGATGGTGAGACGACAACTTTAGTCTCTCTATATGATCTTCATTATCTCTCCAATAGTAGATCACTAGGGGGGTCGTTTTTCTTAGTCACCTTCTATTGAAATAGTGATCACCGAATAATATATTATAAATAATATTTTACCATTTAACACTACAATTATACTCATTTATACATAACTTTTTAGAGGAAAATTAATAATTTTTGAAAATATTTAAAATTAACATTGGATTAGTGCACGGGCTCACCCGATTTCCCAAGGAGATGAGTGGAAGGTTGAATTCAATGAATGTAAGAAAATTATCTATCTATCCAAAACATAAAAAGTGATAAAAAAAAAAAGAATGAAAGTGTTGGCAATATCATCGTCACTATCAGCATTGAAATCTTTGAATTTGAACCAAACTCGAAATCGAATCTCCAACAAAACTCAGTTCTTTCGCCAAATCCACTCTTCCCCTTCTCCAATCATGGCTGCTTCATCGTCATCATCCATCAATTCAGAATTAGCACGTTCACCACCCGCAATCCCCTTGCCCACTCCACCTCTTACTAAGGCAAGTTCTCATTCATGTTTCGGGCACCATACACACCTTTCATGCTACACTCTCTCTCCTCATGTTTTTTTTCTTTCATTTTCATTTCAGTTCAAGATTGGTCTCTGTCAACTCTCAGTCACCTCCGATAAGGACAACAACATCGCGCGCGCACGCACTGCTATTCATGATGCTGCTGTAAAGGGTGCTAAGCTCGTTCTTCTACCTGTGAGTTTTTTTTTTTTAATGTTTGTATTTCGAAATGTGATTTTGATTCTTCTGAAATTAATACTTGTTTGGAATTTTTAATTTGTTAGGAGATTTGGAACAGTCCTTATTCAAATGATAGTTTTCCTGTTTATGCTGAGGATATTGATGCTGGTGGTGATGCTTCTCCTTCCACTGCCATGCTTTCTGAACTCTCTAGTTTGTTGAATATTACCATCGTTGGTGGTTCTATTCCTGAACGTTCTGGAGATCGATTGTATAACACTTGTTGTGTCTTTGGCACCGATGGAAAACTCAAAGCAAAGCATCGTAAGGTAGTGTTTGTGGGAATCTTATTTGATTCTCAAATTTATTGTTTTGATGATATTTTCTGCAAAAAAGAAAATTTGTTGGTATAGGATAGATTGGAGTCGAATGGAATATGCCAGTTAGTTTTTAAAAATTGATTTTACATCATTCTATACAATGTCACTCCTATACCAACAATTCAAACATAACCTAAAGGATCAAAATGACTATTTGCTCAATCGTTTTAGTTTATATGCTAGCTTCTTATTGGAATTTTAATTTCATCACACCCGGAGAGAATTTGGATTGTGAGTCATACAGTAATCAGTGTTAGCATTTTCTGATTTATTATGTAATTTCTGATGTGCTGGTGGTGTCACTGCAGATACATCTTTTTGATATTGACATCCCTGGGAAGATTACCTTCATTGAATCATTGACTCTTACCGCTGGCGATACTCCAACAATTGTTGACACAGGTCTAATATGTTCTTAAGCACCCATTTAGACATTTGTTTCCTAGTTTTATCTGTTTCAATATAGATGCACTCCTTTATTCTACCACTGTTTGTAATCAATCGTGTATGAGCAATGTATATTCAAAATACAGAAAATGTTATTGATATCGAATGGCTGCAGATAAGCATGAAGAAATGAAAATGAGAGTTGTTATCCGTATGGTTGTACAATTCAATTAACCTCTTGATATAATCCCTAGCTTCTTACACTCTTGCATAGGTCATATTGAACTTAATTGCCGGGTGATCTTACCTTATGTGCAAATAGTGATTGACTGTCTCTACCTAGGATGACTTTGTTGAAACTAGGTCTCCGTAAAATTTGATGGGTATGTTCACTCAAGGTGTGTTTTTATTTAGTTACAAGAAGGAATATTTATGAAGAAATGTATATGTAGAAGAAAACGACATAGTCATATGCCACAAGAGTGATCTAATTTTTAATTCTTTATGACTATTGTTTTCTTGCAATTGATTTTCCATGTTTTAATAAACTAATTTCAATAATGGGATGATTCATACAGAGGTTGGACGCATTGGCATAGGCATATGCTATGACATTAGGTTTCCAGAACTAGCAATGATATATGCAGCAAGAGGTTTGTCTTTTCAATTAATTTGCTCAGAAACAATTATCTTGTTCCACCTCTATTTGATTGGGAATGATTTGCGTTTTCCATCGTTTTTCATTCATGCCTCTTGATAAGTTATTTTTTCATTCATGCCTCTTGATAAGTTATTTTAGCATTGATGGAGTAACAATTTTTTCCTATGGGGGTGGATACTATAAATGAAATTGGTTCAGATGCTTTTGTGTAATTCTTATTTTGGGATATACTAACAACAACAACAACCAAGCCTTATCCCACTAAAAAAAACTTAATTATTCTTTGGTATCATATTGCATTCCCTTTATTATGTAATCTGTCAATTATTTATATAATCTGTATAATCTATGAAAACTGTAAGCTTTGCTTGAGATTAATTCATCAGTTAAGTTGATTTGTTTCCAAACTTGAACTGCATTGTTATTATTTTTCTTGTTCTTTAGCTTCGGGGGACTTATAATATTTAGCTATTGGCTTCAGGTGCTCACTTGCTCTGCTATCCCGGGGCTTTTAACATGACAACTGGGCCATTGCATTGGGAGTTATTGCAGAGGGCAAGGTAATAACAAATACAACGTAATGATTATTTGAGAACCTGAAACAAATATTCTACTACAAATTCTTTGAAATTTTATATTCTTATATGATTTCTTTAGGTTTCCAGAATGCTATTTTCTTGTGATAGGAACAAAAACACTGTAGAGTTTTAAGGTTCTCATGGGGTAAACTCTCCTGTATGTATGCAAAGTTCTTCTTAGCAACATAGAATACTCAAAGAAGATGCCGCAACAACTAGAACAATCAGAGCTGAAAGAACAAACTTTCATATTGGGCCTAAGCTAGTTAACCTAACTACAAAATTCTGTTAGCCTCCCTCATTCCAGTCATCACCTCCTAATTCTTTTTCATTGCTACCATCATTGTAGAATTTCCCTCCCTAATTTCTGTCTCTTTTTTCATTACTCTCAACCTATCACTTTTTCTCCGCCGCCTCCTCTTTGCACATGACAGCGTTTATCCCCTCCCGTTTGTGTGTGTGTGTGGCCCATCAGTATGCTAGATACTTACCAGAAATAAATAACCACTATAAACCTGACTGTTTTGTAAATTTTTCCCTAGTTAGTAGTTGCATCCATCAAATTAGACTGATAGTTCACTGAACCATATTTAGAATTTGCATTAGGAATTTATGGACATATATATATATATATATAATCTAGGTTGTAGGAACAATGAGAAACTTATGATCATACTTTACTGCCCAAATATATTTTAGTGTCACCTTTCTCGTTGTTTTATCCCATTATTACCTTCCCATGACTCCTCCTTATCTTCAGGGCTAGAAACATGTTAATACTTTTAAGATATTGATTGATTTGAGAATAATGTGTTGGAATTTAACAGAGGATCAAATCATAGATATGAACGTATATCATATTATTAAAACAAATTAGTAATGTTGTAACCGTGTACCTTGGATGACTGAAGAATCCTTACTCCATAGAGACTTGGGAGAATTAGGGTTGATAGAATGCTTTTGCCTTTCATTGACGAGCAGTTACATTTTGTGTTTCAGTATATCTAACCTAATAGGATGACTAGATTATATATCCCCCATCAGTGGAGGCAGGAGCCTCTCAATGGGCTAACTAAAAAGAATGGCTCAACCCATCACGATCCGTTCACAATAAACATCATATTGGGCTTTATTGTGAGCGGACCATGATTGGTTGGACTGTTCATTTTAGTTAGCTCATTGAGAGATCCCTGCCTCCACTGGTGGTCATATATATTCCAGCCATCCCATTAGGTTAGATATACTGAAACACAGAAAAGTAAGCGCTCATCAATAAGAGATTGAACATTCTATCACCCCTAATTTTCCCAAGTCTCTATGGATTCTTTGGTCATCCAAGATACACGGTCATAGCATTACTAATATGTTTTAATAATATGCTATACATTCATATCTATGATTTTGATCATCTGTTAAATTCCAACAATTGGTATTAGGGCCAACTAGATATGTTGTATGGCTTTTATTAATTGATGTTGATATGTAATATAGAGTTGAATTGCATGATTGTTCTTGCTGTTGTTTTTGATGAATAATCTTTGTTGAATGATTACACACACACACACACACATATATATTAATTCCAACATAATGATGATCTACAATCCATTTCTAACACGTGTTTTGCTTCTTGACATGCAGGGCTACTGATAATCAGGTAATGACCCCTAATTTTTGCAACTCCTGTGGATTTTTACTGCAGTCATATTTTTTGATAAACACTACATCACATCTAATGTGTTTTGCTTATTTATTTGGTGGAGTTCATGATCTATGAGCCAAATAATGATCTTTAAAAACATAACTTTTAATTGGGGAGTTATTTCCAATGCAAATGAGAAATCAAGAAAAGAAACTACCAAACCGAAAATTCCGAAGGAGTTCAGCATGAATGTGTGATAAGTTCTAGAAAGCAAATGCTACTCTACATTTGTTGTGTAATTGTGCCTTTCAGATTGGTGTATTTATAGATGAGCCATATATGCTGGAGATGCTGAATCACTCCTTCACATCTCCAAGGGAAAAAATAAATAAAAATTGAAAAAAAGAATTTGCCATGGTATTTTAAGTTGAATTGTTGGGATTGGTGCGGTTGATTGGTTGATTAAACTGGGTTGTAGTGAGGAGTCTCTATATTATAACCATAGTATATTGTGAATTGCAAATTTTATGCTCTGAGATAAGTGGATGCTTATGGAAATTCATTTCCGACAGTTATATGTGGCAACCTGTTCACCTGCTCGGGATACTACTGGTGGTTATGTGGCTTGGGGTCACTCCACTCTTGTTGGTCCAGTAAGTATATCCTTTATGTCTAGCTTTCCTTTGGTTGAGCCATTTAAATATGCTGACTATGCAAGTTTGTATTGTATGTTCTATTTTTAATTACAAATAGAAGGAAAAATATCTTTAATTGTCAGTAAGGCACAAAAACTTATTGTGGACCATATCAATGTGTCAGTTTGGAGAAGTTCTGGCTACTACAGAACATGAGGAGGCAACCATTATAGCTGAAATTGATTATTCAATACTGGAACAGAGAAGGTTTATTTTCCTTCAAACTGCAATATCTCGCACATGTTTAACTTTTGGTTGCAGTCATATCAATTAATCATTATGAAAAATTATTATTATTTGATTACTCAGGACAAACCTCCCTGTGACTAAGCAACGGCGAGGTGATCTTTATCAATTGGTCGATTTGCAGAGGCTGAATTCCAACTGAATGGAGCGGGACTTCTAATATTTGAGGCATCTGCATAATTACATTACCTTGTAAGAAGCATGCACACGCCATCTTTTATGGTAATTGGATGCTGTATTACTGATGATGTGGAACCCAAACCCTGAACTGAAAGAAAGAAATAAAGGAATTTGTGCTTTCTCTATCTGTTTGGTTTGTTGTTAATTGTGACCATGGTTACTAGCATTTCTCAAATAGGGATTGGACATTGTTTAGCCTGTGAGGAAATAAATGAACTTGGACGTAAGTACAGGAGCGGTATGTTGTGACTTGTGAATTTATATGTTGTGAATTGTGTCGTCTGTATGATCAGTGACTCCAGGTTGGTTCCAGTGTAGTGCGGATCTTAGGATTAGGCTATGAGGAACTGGTTATATGTAAAACATATGTCGGTTTCACAACATAGGCCGAAATGGATTCAAGGTTCTAAACCTGCAATATGCAGGTGTTACCCTCAGAGAATACTTGCACCCGTTGTGAATAAATTCATCATGTGATCTATCTGTTTAAATAAACCATCCTTTGATTTAGCAAAATATGTATCAGACTGCTCAGTTAGTAGACTCATGCAGTTGAATGGAGGATAAAAATGGGTCTGCCTCGTGTGAAAAACATGACTTAATCATTATCTACCCCCCGATCTTCTTTTTATTTTTTATTCATATAGGATGACATGACTTGTTTTACATCATGCTTAGATCAAATTACATATTAATACATATTGTTTTAAATTACATATTAATACGTATTGTTTTTAAAAAAAAGAAAAAGGTTCCTTTAGCTGATAAGTTCGTTCTTTTCCAGTTTGGTTTGGTTGGAAGGGAATGTAGGAAAGCTGAGCGAAATCTCTGCAAAAACATACACATTATAGCTCTCGTCCTAAATGGAGGGGTATGGAGGGGAGAAAATATTCATTTATTTAATGTCATCTGACGTTAAATTTAGGTGTGTTAGCGGATTGCGTTTTAGTAGCTCTCTTGGTTGTATCTCAAAATCCCGTTTGGCTCTGGATTAATAGTTGATGTTCTTCGCATTGTTTACGGTTATCCGGCAGCTCGTTAGTGGCCTTGAGCGAGATTTTAAGGTGCCTTTTTTAATTTGATCCTCAGACAATTTATTTTTATTGAGTAGAGTTGAACTTGGTGCGTCAAGATTTACAACACACTGTGCACCTACCATATGTGCGCTTTGGCTTCATGTCATGCCTTAAAAAACATATCTATATAGAGCAACTCTTTCATAGACACAAACATAAATAAAAATCATTTGGGCATGACTAAATGTTTTTTGTTTGTGACCAACCAAGACTTTCTCATCTATATAATGGAGGAGTTAAAATATTAGAAAACTTAACTTATTTACACCCTTATGTCCAATGTTTTGAGAACAGTTTTAGGGGCAGCTTTAATAGTATAATTAATATGTGTATCCTTTCCTTGTTTCACAATATAAGTCATTTTGGTAAAAAAGGATTGTCTCATCGTTTTAAAATATCAATAAAGTATTGATTTTTTTCTCTTTCTATTATAATCCTAATTGCTCTCTTTTTTTCAATTTTTTTTTCTTCAAATTCTTGTAATTTCACTTTTCCATCCCATTAATAAAGAGTGATTTTGTGAAGTAAATTATCATTTTTATATATAATTAACATTTTTTCTAATTCACATGTCAACCGTTAAGATTACTTATATTGCAGGACAAGTAGAATATATATATTTTTTAAATATGCCTAAAAAGATAGAATTATTATTAAGTTCAAGATTGACATTCCCAGAAATATATGGTTAGGAAATGACTATACCCATATTTATTATAAGTTTGAGAAAAATATAATAACTTTCTGTATCTTCTTTTGTTCTTATGAATTTATTCTCTTATTCTTACGAATTTATTTTCGGGAAGATAGAATGTACATTCCCATGTTATTTAATATATAATTTTTTTTAAAAACAATTATATCTTTCAATTTTTTTAGGAATGTGAAGTTATACGTCAACATTTTTTTTAAAAAAAATTCCCAAGAAACAAATTCTCATTCCTTCAAAAAAAAAAAAAAATCAAATTTTCATATTTACATTCTTTGGTAAGTTACTATTGGTGAGAATAATTTTTGTGTCGGTGAGAAAAACGCCCCTCAAGATATATATACATTTTTTTTTTGAAGGACCTTAAGATATATACATAGCAGGGCACTGATATAATGGGAAATTTGGATGTGGCTACCAGCAATAAACAAGAAACGGAAAGAAAAGTTGGAGGCTGAACTAGAGAATGCTTATGGAACTATATGCTGCATACTGATTGTTAACTCAATTTGATGTATCTTGGTAATCCTGTTATTGGTATTGTTAGTAAGCCATGTGGTGATGTATTATTACTGCTTAATCTTTTAACTGATTTGAGATACTGTGTTTGGGGTGTCAGTTTGTATACACGGAGCATAATAACTTATTCTTCAACGTACTGTGTACAGTTTTAATATAGATTTACTTATTCAGACACAAAAGAAGCAGGTGAGTTGAACTCGCGTATGAATGCGAATATAGATTTAGAGGTATCAATATGATTTCATCACTTACCAGTTACCACTATTATACAAATACAGATGGAGTAGACTCTTATGAGTTATCATTCAGTTCAGTTGTATGTTTGGTGAAGGGGCAATATAAGGAATCAAGCAAGTATCAGCAAGGGCAAGACAGTCGATAATATAAACGTAGTACGTACGTGTGCCATGTGACTCTGCGTGCAAGTTTAAAGATTGTACACACACGGGAGTATCTCACTGACACAGACACTTGGGAAGCGATGTCAGGTTGCTATGTATGTAGCCATATCCTGTCACGTGGTACATTGCCATTGCGTACTCGCATGCATGTTGTGGGCTCTTTCTCATTTATTGTCTTCCAAGCACAAATCCTATCAATAAGTGCTATATTATTTCCGTTTCAAATTAATTGAGGTAGTATTAAGAAACTTTTTGCATTTAAAATTGTGTAATCAAGGCTTTCAAATTCAAAAAATTGTCTTTTTTTATTTAATTTTTCCTTTTTTAGATACCTTAACCAATGCCCTGAGAGTACCGGTTAACACAACCCTTAAGAAAAACGTATAAGTGGAGAAAAGGAAAAAAAAATGATTTTTCATCTTTATAAAAAATTTTGTTTTGTTTTTGTTTTTTGATGGATATAATTTTGACATGTTTTAATATTTTTTGAACATAATATAAATATATAAAAGTTGAACATAATAAACTAACACAACATTGATACAATTTAAACATAAAAGAGTTATAATTTTGACGTTCATATGAACATAGAGTAGCCATTAAGGACCAAAAATAAAACAAATTTTTTTGTGAGGATGAAAACATTAATTTTAATTTTTTAAGGACTAAAATCAAAATTCGCTATATTTATAAAGACGAAAAACTTATTTAAACTTTAACTTATTTTCTTAAATTAGTAGCGTATTCACTTTATACTTCTTCCTTGCCATTCTTTGCCATTGAGCAAAGTTGTCACCCAGAAAGAAAAAAAACCAAAAAAAAGTTCTACAACTAAGTCTTTGAAACTTAAATTATGATTTTCACATAATCATGTTTTTATTTTAAAATAATTGATCAATAGATATGAAAATAAAAATCACCAACCGAACTCAATTGAATAATTGTCCAAGTAATTGAAAACTACGTTGAGAAACAAAATTAAGGGTTCTATCTGTGATTGATTTGTGATTGATTTATGGAATTTAGAATTGGAATTTGTTGATTTCTTTGAGATTTTTGTAGTAATAGGGATTTGAATTTGACTAATAGACAAAGATAAATGGTAGCATATAGAATATTGTTGGATCTGCCTTGATGAATATTTTTAAAATATCAAATTTTTATAATTTTTTTATAATATATTATTAAAAATATTTAAGATAAAAATTGTGAATTAGTATGTGTGATGGGTCAACTGTCATGTAACATAGGACATGACTAATTATTGTAAGTGGGAATGGACAAGTATTCACACAATCCATAAACATACGGTTAATGGCGCCAATTAAAATCATTTAGATCAAATCTGGAAAGAATGATTGAAGCTGAGTTGTGGGTCTAATTAAGCTCGTGGACTGCTGACTACTGAGAAACAACAATATGTTTTCCTTTTCGCAGCACAAAATTTTCTTAGCTTGATTATCAATCACTTATTGAAATCTCTCCGTGCTATTAAATTCATCAATATCCTCAGAATACTGTCCCTACTAAATATTAAATCCCATAAAGATATGCATTGCATCAGACCTGAAGGGATCATTGTCTTATTGTGTTTTTGGTAGCCAGCCTTACCTTGCTTAGCTATAACCATATTCTAACCGTTAACAGCAGCTTCCTTCAAATTGGTCATCACGTTCGTTGAAGCTGAATTAAGAGACCAAATGATAGATTTTTTCTGATTCAATCGACCTTTATCTCCAAGATAGGGTGCAAAAATTAAGAGCATGTGGGTCATTTATGTTATGTCTAACAAAGTTTGTGTCGTGAGGGAACTATACATGAAAGAAGAAAACCAAATGTTGAAAGTCATGTGATCTTGACAAGAATTATAGTGACACAGCTTTGGTGTACCCATATTGCTAATAGTAGTGGTGGGGATGTGGGATTTGCTGTATTACTTCTTAGTGTAACTCCGATCTTTCCTTTTTGGTCTAGCTAATCATGATGTTTTGCTTTCCCATATCTATATTTAGTAATATTTTTTTTGTCACTTTTTATAACTACCCACCAAGTCACTCAACTCTATGTCATCCAAGTGTTATCCCCCATTGCATGTATTTAGTAAGTATATATTGAAATAAATTAATTATATAATTAATTTGCATGTTTATTGTATTAGAGTTGCGTTTGAAAAAAATATATTAATAAATATACATCTGATGATTTAAAATGGAAAAAATTGAGGTTTTTTTTTAAGAAGCTATATAAATAAAAAGAGAAGTCCAAATAAAGCATAAGATGTGTCTGAAAAGGAATAAATACAAAGTGTTAAAAAAGAAAAACAATAGCAACCAGATAGCAACATTACAAGGTGGAATATCCAAAACAAACACAGATTTATCCATCAAGCGTGGTAATAATGAAATAATTAGGCTTGTACACCTTAAACCACCACATATAATGGAGTTTCACCATATCAATCATCTAAACGATAGATGACTCTTTGTTGTGAAAAATCTTAAGGATATGACCCTTCCAAATTTTCCATATATAGTCAACTATGTTATTTGAAAAGAGAGGCAAATATCCTTCTGGAAAATATGGACACTCTCAAACTTAAAAGCATACAAACCAATATTAAATGGAAGCACACTAGATAGCCCTAACCACATAAAAATGATGCAAACCAATTTTTTGAGGAAAGTTTAAAGTGGAACTTATATTTGATTATTTTCCAGATGTGCTTAAGTAAATAAGAAGAAACTACTATGATCGAGAGAAGGTAATCGAATAAGGTTACGAGTTGTAAGGTCACAACCATAAATTCAATTTAATTGCTCTATGATTGGCAAATGGGTTGATTTTACAATGAAAATAGGTTAGTCCGACTAACATAGATCTATGTCGGAGTCTACTTTAGCCCTAGGTTAGGCTCTTTTTAAAATTTAAACAAACAAAGCTAAGACATTTTAAAAAGTCTAGTTAGATAAATTAAAAGCCTAATTATAAATAAATATAATGGTCTATAGAAATATAAGTATTTAATTATTCATTAAAGATGAAATATGTTTTCAACTACTGAAATTATATTTGTCTGTTAGATCTAGCTCAACGAGTAATACCGACATCGTTAAGTTAAACGTCTTCATTTGGTTCGAAATCGAAACTTCATAGTTGTGTTTGCGATGTCAAATGGTTTACCATTTCATCTACAAACAAAAAACTACTAAAACTATATTTGGGGTATTGATAAGTTTTTTTTAGTAGTATTTATTTAATATTAAATAGTTTTTTATTTAACGTTCGGTGAAGTCTTGTTTTCTTAGATTCATTGAATAATTAATGTATATGATTTATAATATAGACTGAATACATCAATTATTAAATGAATCTGAAAAAGTTATTATACATAAGACCATAGTGAGTATTAATTAAAGATTAAAATGTATTTCTCTTTAAAAAAAATAAAAACTGAATTCAACTACTGAAATTATAGTATATATTTTTGAATTACGATTTTAAATATAATATTTAATTTATATATATTTTTTGCACAATTTGATTGATATTTTTTAGATTAAATATATTTTTAGTAGTACTTCTTTAAATAAATTGTTAAATTCCAAAAGATAAAGAAGAAATATTCAAACTCTCTATATCTGATCATATTAAACTTTGAAAATAACTAAATAATTGAACTTCAATGATTAATCAGTTTCATCATAGATGAATTGTCTTGAAAAATCAAATTTAATTACCAAATACAATAATTCTTAAAACATATTAAACTTACTTCTATCAACAAAAATTAATAATGGCATGTCATCTCAATTGTAAAGTGAACTTTGTAAATGTACCCGTTATAATAATAATACTTTTAAATTTACCTACCATATCAATTATCAAGCCTCAAATTTTCATTTTTCAAGATACATTTAACCTTGGATGCCAAACAGAGGAATTAGTAAAGCCGTCAGGTCAAATTGAAATAATCTCGCAGTGGGATTTATTTACTGTAATTACCAAACCATATTTAAACATCTTAAATATTTTCGGCCCATAAACAGAAAGAAACTAGGAAAACGAAGACATTAAATTTCCATAGCCATCGAAATTGGAGGAGTACCTGCCTTGCACGCTCCCCAAATTACTCCCAACAATTAACCCGACATCATATTTATATTTTCCACTTTAACACGGCTCAGTTTGATAAATACAGCATCAGAGAATAAGTCATGGATCTAAGGTCACTGAACGAGCTTATAGCGAATAGCTTATAAGCTCGTCTGACAAAAAAGGCTGTTTGGTAACAGTTTTTTACAACGAGCTTATAACTTATTTCACGAAGTTTGAGCTTATAGTTTAAAGCTTATATCTTATCATCTTTTCTTCCATTTATACCCTTATTATTTTATCTAAAAATCAATTTTACCCATTGTAATTTATCACTCCTATTATTAAAAATAACACATTAATTATTGTAATAAATACAATGCCTTAAAAAAAAGTCTCGTTGACCTTAACCTTTGCCTTTGCATTCCATTTTATTTTTATTTTATAATTTATGCTGTACATTTAAATGAATATAACCTTTGGTTAAAAAAAATTGCATCATAGAATGTAACATTTGTGTTAGATTTTGCTAAAAATAAAATACAACTGTGCTACGTATATATAGGATTATGATTTTTTTTCTTTTTGATAAGAAATATACGATTGTTTTTTTATTTTATTTTAAAAATAAATTTTTATAAATTATAAAAACTGATAAAAGAATAAATTTAAAATAAAGCTTAAAAAACACTAATTTAATAATATATAAATATATGTACTAAATTAAAACAATTAAATTATCAATTGTCCTTTTAAGTCATTTGACCTTTATTAGTTAGTTGAACCGCTAATTTTACCAAACACTTTAATTAGCTTATCAACTATTAGTCATCAGGTATAAGCTATTAGCTATAAGCTATCAGTCATCAGTTATTAGCTAAAAGCTATAAGTTATCAGCTAGTTTATCAGCTATCCGCTATTTTTACTAATCAGAGCCTAAACATATGAGCGTACCGTGAATGTGACTGATTGAATGTGAATTGTTGGGCAAAATTAGCAATTGAACCAACTAATAAAATAATATTATGATATTTTAATTACGATAATAATAAGGTAAAAATAAGAGTAAAAATATATGATATAACCTGGTAGGATAAACTCAAACACTATTAAAAGTTGCATCTCAAAAAATCTATAAACTCGTGAAAATAAGCTTGGGAGAGATTGGCGTTACAAAACAAATCTACTTGAATTCTATGAAACTATTTGTTATAAATTACTCAGATCACATTTATAAACAAATTTTGTTTTTTAGATTAATTAAATAATTGATGTGTATGAAATATAATATGGTCCAAATACATTGTTTATTTAATTAATTAAAAAATAAAAGTTTATAAATTTGACAAGAAAATGTTTTTATCGGTCTATACATAATTTTGTTATGACTTTAAATCCCCAATTAATTGATCATTGTGTTCGATGCCAATTTTTTTTTATAAAAAAAAATGATTTTGGTCTTGTGAGGGAAAGAGTGAAAGAGAGTCATACTATTGGGGACTAAAAGACATACTTGATTCATTGAAATTACATCGTTATCACGTCAACATCTTGATTAAATATTGAATGTCAAAATTGTGATAGACTAAAATTGCTTAATTTCATAAATTAGAGGACTAAAACCGCATGTTTAAAAATAAATTAAAATTCCGGATTTAGAAAAATAAGTTGTCCAAAACTGCATTTATGCCAGCATTATTTAAGGTAGCTTCTCAACAACTAATATAAGTTCATAACATAGTTAGAAATAGAGAAATGATATTTGCACAACCATTTTTGTTTTAAGAATATGCGATAAGAAAGTACCATTTAAGTTGAAAGGAAAGTTCTATCGAACAGCAGTCAGACTGACGTTGTTGTATGATACGGAGTGTTAGGCGGTTAAGGGTCAACACGTGAATCAAGT
>Ga0315913_1005193_pt1 | contig 15810 bp, 4 predicted proteins | sample MpolsnodulesMG_FD_207736 | JGI IMG/M metagenome (GOLD analysis project Ga0315913, IMG submission 207736) | Medicago polymorpha root nodule microbial communities from Los Angeles, California, United States - small nodules | ecosystem: Host-associated > Plants > Roots > Nodule | place: USA... | reverse complement strand
ATACCAAAACACCCCCCCCCCCCCCCCCCCCCCCCCGAAATTGTAAATTTTGTCAATTACCCCTGGCATTAACAAAAGCTCAATTACCCCCATGAAATTGCACAACGTTAATCAATTTACCTCTCCGTCAAATTCTTCTGTTGGTCAACTTGACGTTTTGCAAATACCCCCCCGAAGTTTTGCACTTATGTGCAAAATGCCCCTCGAACTTGAAAATTTATATTTTTTTCTTCTTATCCTTGACTCAAAAGATATTAAAGACAAACAATTAACAAGTAATTTGAATTCTATCAATGTATCATTATTGTGATTTCACCTTTGACTTATTGATCTTCCTTTACAAGGTGATTATGGTGCCATTCTCCTCTGTCCATTTGTGTTTGTTTACAATTTCCATTCATGAAGCTCATGACCATTGTTTGGATTAGATAGGTTTTTTGTGTTTCTTTTATGCATATAGATATAGGTTATGTTTAGCATTTGTGATCAATAGTAAATAGCTACTCATCATACCATACAACAAACATCAAATAAATAGATCAAACAAATAAATTTCGATTATGGTGCAGAATAATGTGATGGAAATTGAAGCTAATTGTTAATTGTTTGCCTTTAATATCTTTTGAATCAAGTATAAGAAAAAAAATATAAATTTTCAAGTTCAAGGGTCATTTTGCACATAAGTGTAAAACATCAGGGGTGGTATTTGCAAAATGTCATGTTGACTAACAGAAGAATTTGACAGAGGGGGTGTTGATTAACGTTGTGCAATTTTAGAGGGGTAATTGAAGTTTTGTTAATGTCAGGGGGTAATTGACGAAACTTACAATTTCGAGAGAGTAATTGTCTATTTACTCATTACTTATTACTCCTTCATATTTGTCATGTTATAAAAACTAGAGCAATGATATTTGTACCTCTATTTATTGACAACTTTAGTGACAACCTTGTTTTTCTATCTTTTTATTGGTTAAAAACAATGGAGAGAGAAAAAAAAAAGAGAGGATAACAACATCATGTGAGTATGAGAGATAAAGTTGTTCAAAAGTAGTTACAAAATGGTTGTACAAATATCATTTCTCTAAAAACTATCATTGACATTTAAAGGATCTACCAAATCTTTCAGACAAGGAAGACTGTGTGTTTCGATTGATGGAGAGTGGTTGAATGATATAGAATGGAGTGGAATAAAGTTAGATTCCATTATTTAGTTTTGCAAAAATGGAATGGAATGAAATGAAGTGTGATGAAACTAATTCCATCAAATACCACTCATCCAATTTTTCATTCATTAATAATCCAATTACATTTTTATCCCAACCTATTTCATTACCTGTTCCTCATTTCCCCTATTTTTATCTCGTCGTTGTTTCTTGTTTATAAATCTCTTTCTTCTTTCTTGTTATGTATCACGAGAATTGAAAAGGTTGGTTTTCCTGCAATATTCACAAATGGTTTTGAACTATGAAGTCGACATACAGATACAGGTACGGGTACGGTACGATACGTGTACGCGGATACGTGGATTTTTTAAAATTTAGGATACAATACGACCAAGATACGTTAACAAAAATTTTATACGAAAACTTATATATATGTAAAATACTTGAAGAAAATAAACATTGATTACTTTTTATTATTACATACTATTATAAAAGTCACAATTTTTTAAAAATAATACATATGATCAAAATAAAAAAAATGTAAAGTTTTTCGTATAAACCATATTATATTTTCATATGTTGGGATATCGAGAGAAGAATAATTAAAAAAAGTCAACACAAATTTTATCTAATGTTGATTAACTAAATCACCTATCTCTCGTTACTTAAATCACAAGAAGTATAATTTTAAGTGGTTCATCGAGAAACAATTCTACTGATGCAAATCTAAAATTGAATTATATACATCTCTATTGAATTTTTACAACATTGTCTCACTTTTACCCTTCATCGTTTTCTAAGATACGTACTCCTTCTGTCCCAAATTACAAGCAAAAAAACAAAAAACACACTTATTAAGAAAACGAAAGCATAAGAATTTGTATCATAGTTTTTTGTGTTTTCTTTGAAATAAATTTCATGATTTTTTTTTTTAAACAAGATTAAATAGAATAAAAGTTTGTCTTTTTTACTTATATTTTGGGACAAAGAAAATGAGTTTTTTTTGCTTATATTTCTGGACGGAGGGAGTATATGTGAAGTATCTTGTAAGTATTCTTGTGTATCTGTGGAGTATCTTATAAGTATCCGATAATATATTTTTAAAAAATTAAAATAATTAATTCCGATACCTTGTGTGTATGTATGAAGTATCGGTATTTGATATGTATCCGATACAGATGCGTCTCTGTTTTGAAGTATCTGAGCTTCATAGGTTCTTGAATTATATCAAAACATGATATTAAATTATATCAAAATATACGATGAACAGTAATTTGGAACTAGTTAAGTAACCTATATAAGCTAGAAAAATAGAAGACTTTTACGTGTAACCTATATAATTTTTCTATATTTATTATTGTTTTGCTTAAGCTGCCAAAGGGAAATACACACTAGTTGCAAATAATGCAGAACCAATGTTTAAAAAAAAATAAAAAATTGAGAGATTTCAAAATGTATTGTTGTTACCTTAATTTATGGTGCTACTAATGTTTATTCTGGTGCTGCTTATGAACAATATCAAAATAATCACATATTGATTGAATTGAGTCATGAATTCTCAACATAGTGTTGCTTTTTAAATAAAGTGTAAAAATGAAATAAAAAAGTTATAATTCATTCCTTTCCGTCCACTTTCTAAACAATTAAATGGAAAACTAGTTTCAATCGATCGTATAATATGCAAACAATGAAATGAAATTCTTGTTCTACTCTGTTCCCTTCTATTTCATTCTGTTTTAATTTTAAATGTTAAAAACAACATATTCCTGGATCCTTGCAATGGAAAGAAACTTTTTATTATTAAAAAATGCGGTGACTTTGGACTGTCCATAGTCACTCTCTCCGACTCTTAAACCCTAATCTGAAAATTCCCTCTCTCTCGATGGCGATGGAAAAACACTTTTCCGGTTCAAATAAATCTTCATCTCAAAAGTCACTAGGACAGAAAACCACTCAACAAGATTCAACTTAAACAACACCCCCTTTTGTAACCCTTACACCCCCTCCCCCAAAACCCTCATCTTCTTCCGAATCACAATCACATTCTCACCCCAAAAAAATGGAACCAACTCCCCCTTCTAACTCAATGAAGCAAACATCCTCTTCCGCTTCCGCCACCGTAGCTGCAGACTCATCGAACCGACCGCGTAAGAGGCTCTTTACCGAGGAAGATGATATCCTAATTCTCGAAGGCCTTTTACCGATGCCATGACACACTTCAGCTTATTTTATAATTCCTTTTTTTTTTGTGGTGGCCGGGGTTCGAACCCCGGACCTTGCATATTTTATGCATTGTCTCTGTCAACTGAGTTAAGTTCACGAGGATATTTTATAATTCCTTTAAGGATTCACTTAATGTGAAACCTAAACGAAAGCAACTCAGACAGAGTATTTTGAAATTGAAGCACAAATTTGAGAAGGAAGTGAAAAATGGAGGCGAGGAGTTATTTGAGCAAGAAAATGAAGCTGTTGAGAAAGAAAAATCACCCAAGAAGGAAAATGCTGCTAAGAAACGGATGCCAGAAGAGACACTGTATTCACATGAAGAATTTGTGAAGGGGGAATGTAGTTATCAAATGGGTTATGCTTGTATAGATACAGGTCGCTTGATTTTGGAGGCATTGAAAGGATCGTCTTAGACACGAAGCATGCGGGTTGGAAAGTTTTTTGTATGGTAAATCTAATATAAGCTGATACTTTATGGTTAGATTTATACTTATTTTGTGGCTATTGTAGTATAGTCATTCTTGATATAACAATTGTTGTTTGTGATGTTTTGATTAGACTATGTTAATCAATCAAATGCAATGCATATATTGTGGACGGTGTTTTGATGATTGTAATGGTGTTATAGAAAGTTTAGAAAATCTTGTTATAAGATTCCAATCATTAGCTCAAAATATGCACTTTGTTTTTGGTTGAACTTATATTATTAGTGATTTTTCAAATATTATGATGCTCATTATGTTAGGTATATTGGGAATTTGTGAACATGTTTTGTTTGATATGGTTAGTTGGTCTACTGAATTTGTTATTTGAAGTTTACGTTTTAGGGATAATGTCACTTGTTTAAATACATGTGTTAGGCAATGCTTGCTTCCACAATTATACCAACTGACTAAACATTTCACTTATCTACATAGTGATTCCCCATTGCGAAAAGGTCCTCCTCCAACATAACGTTTTTACCCAATATTGGAATAAAGATTGCAATGTAGTTGAAAAACATGCTGATTTATTAAAGGTTTCTTTTAAGACTGTTTGTGCTTGTTAAATCTGTTTCTGGGACTGCGTTACTTAATTATTTGGTTGCTCAATCTTTAGTTATTTACATTATTTATTGTGTTGCCTAATATGCAAGTAGCGGTAGATTGTAATATCAATGTTGCGTAATCTGATTTGCCACAAATGAATGTGCCTTTTTCATCTTCCTTCTTAAGTGAATTTTAGAATGAATCCTTTATGGTTTATCTGTGACAGGTTCTGTTTTAGGGTATATATATCTTCCTTCTTAATAACAGATTTTGTTTTAGGGCATTTATATCTTTTTAAATTTGGATTGATAGGTTGAGTTTATAAAATGTATGCTAAGTTTACTGGACTGGTGGTCTTATGGCAAGTTAGAAATATTCATAGCAAACTATATTACGGGTTTAAAAGGTAGTAATGAATGAATGATTCTTGTGAAACAATCTGCAAACAGTCTCAACGAACGTACTTTGTTTGTTAAATGAAACTATGTTCAAAGCAGAATGTCACAATCATTTACCCAATGAGGCTTTTTGTATGACAGGTCTTATTCTTAGTGCTACGTTTATTTTTGTTATGTATTATTGGGTATACGAAAGAGTTTTTTTGGGTTGTAATTATTCTGGGTTGATTGTATTCTTGTTGGTTTTGGAGGTAGTATCATTAATCTGTTCTACAAATTGTTTATTCTATTTAAGGTTGCTTTTGATTTGTAGTGTGATAGCTAGGCTTCTGGTTTAACGTTCTGTGCATTCGTGCTGGTTTTTGGTGCTTGGTAATTTTTTGAAGGTTTTGGCTTCAGGGGATATTGGCATTAGGTGTTTGGGGTTCTTAATTGTTTTCAAATATATTTGTTTGTAAGTACAGTAACTTGTAACTGTGGTATATCCTGCACCATTTTATTTTTGGTGTTTAATTATTCTGTGTTATAAAATCATGGGTTGTTCAGTTTGGTCCAATGTTATAAAACGTGGCTTGACTTAGCACAGCCGGCCTGAAAACCAGAGATGTGGCCGGTCTGAGCAGCTTCGTCAATCAGATATGCGCTAAAACTGGAAAATACTGTGAAACTCTATTATTTTTTGTCAAACTGGTTAATTGGCTGTGTAGGGAATTGGCAAAACTGTATCCATCAAAACATAAGCGCACTTGCACTTTGTTTTCGGCTTAAGTAAATTTAATAGCTTATATATGGAGAATGAAAAAATTAATGGCAAGCACAGGCAACCTTCAAAGAAGGTGTAGAAATTGTTTTGGAATTTTGAGAGTGTTGAGATGAATAATTACATTGGAAAGAGAATTGACAGATGGTTGGGCAGCTGCACAAGATATGGAGTGAATGGGTGAGGAAAAATTTCAAATGTTATTAATAAGATCAAAGTAAGATTAGAACCAAGGATTTAGTGCGTGAAAAAAATCAGTCACTTGCAGTACAACATATTCGTTTGTGTATAAGTATTGGTTATCACCTTTGTTGCACCAACACTTGTGGTTACTTTGAGTTATGTAATTTTTTTTTTAAAAATATCGGTGTCGACGTGTTTGTGTCAGTGTTGTGGCTGGTACCATATTTGTATGTACTTCAAACTTCTTTTGACCAGTCGAGAACACTTATGTAGTACAACTCTAATAATTATGGGCATCTTTAGGAGTTTGAGGAGTTTCGGGGACTTTGACACTTGTGGTAGTTGTGACTAAAGATTCAAATGATGTGATAAAAACAACGACTCAAACTTCAAATTCAAGTCTTTTCTACCATGACTTGGTCCAATTTATGTGAAATGTTATTGGAAACTTTGAAAAGTAACAACCACCCAATTACATCACACTAGACTTTAAGCTAGTAATTTTGTTTTTATTTGAATGACTTTGAAATGTTCAAGTCATCTTGGGTGTAGAAAGAAATATACGTGGCAAACTATTAAATAAAATATATTTTTTATTTATTTTTTTAATATATTTTTTAATTAAATAAAATAAAATAAAATTTTTATTTATTTTTTTAATTAAAAAATAAAAAATAAATAATTTTAATAATTAAAAAATAAATAAAATAATAATAAATACACACATGGCGTCCAAATCAGCTTTGACTTGGTCAAAATTGGTCTGGGGCCAAAACTGCAAAAAAGTCAATACTTAGGGGGGCGGTTTTGTACTTTATTTAGTTAGGGGGCCAAAATCACAACTTCTTGAAATATAAAGGGCCAAAATTGCTATTAAGCCAAAAAAAAAATGTAACTATCCCTTTTATTGGTATGTAGTACTAGAGATACATCAAAAAACAATAGAATTGGAACTATAAATATTGCCGTGGAGTTCTGATATGTGGAAATACAATCGTTATTACATTTAAGATATTCATATCAGTAAAACAATAGAAAGGGAAATTATATTCTCAAACTATGTTATGCTTTGTTTTTCATTTTCTTGCATTCTGCACGTTCAATCCATGGACATTTCAACTCAACAAGTAGTACTAAAGAAGTAAAATGTAAAGAGAAGGAGAGAGAAGCAGTCTTAAGATTCAAACAAGGCCTCCATGATGACTATGGCATGCTTTCCACATGGAGGAATGATGAGAACAATAGAGATTGTTGCAAGTGGAAAGGAATTGGATGCAGCAATGAAACAGGTCATGTGCACATGCTTGATCTTCATGGTTCTGGTACACATTTTTTGATAGGTGCAATCAATCTTAGCTTATTGATTGAGTTGCAAAATATCAAATATTTGGACCTAAGTTGGAATTATTTTCTTGGTAGTTACATACCAGAACTTATTGATTCCTTCACCAAATTACGATATCTCAATATTTCAAGTTCTGAATTTATTGGAAGGATACCTAACCAACTTGGGAAGCTTAAGAATTTACAATATCTAGATCTCAAATACAATGAATTTCTTGAAGGACAAATCCCTCATGAACTTGGAAATCTCTCACAGCTCAAGTATCTTAACATTGAAGGCAACAATCTTGTTGGAGAAATCCCTTGTGAACTTGGAAATCTAGTAAAACTACAGTATCTTAACCTTGGAGGAAATTCTCTTTCAGGAGCAATCCCTTATCAGCTTGGAAATCTTGCACAGCTGCAGTTTCTTGATCTTGGAGACAATTTCCTTGATGGAACAATCCCTTTTAAGATTGGGGAGCTTTTGATGTTGCAATCACTAAGGTTAGGTAGAAATTCTAATCTCAAAATTAATAAAGAAAAATATGCTGATACAAAGTGGCTATCTAGTCTCTCTTGTTTGAGAAATCTTGACTTGAGTTCATTTAATATTGGCCATTCTAATCACTGGTTGAAAATGGTGAGTAAGATTCTTCCAAATTTAAGAGAACTGAGGTTAAGTGAGTGTGATCTTTCAGATATAGATATTGCTCCTTTGTTTGATTCTTTTTGCAACACTTCCTCTTCTCTTACCATCCTTGATATCTCTTATAATATGCTAACATCATCAACCTTTAAGTGGCTATTCAACTTCACCTCTAACTTAAAGGAGCTTTATCTTTCAAATAATAAGTTTGTTTTGTCATCTTTGAGTTTGATGAACTTTCATTCTCTCTTGATCCTTGACCTCTCTCATAATAAGTTGACACCAATTGAATCTCAAGATAATTTCATTTTCAACTTCACCACCAAATATCAAAAGCTTTATCTTCGAAACTGCAGTCTTTCAGATAGAAACATTCCCTTACCATCTGCATCCAATTCAAAGTTGTTATCTGCTCTCGTCTCCCTCGATATCTCATTTAATGTGTTGAAATCATCGGTTATATTCCATTGGCTTTTTAATTTCACAACCAATCTTCATAGGCTTCACCTGTCAAATAACTTGTTGCAAGGTCACATTCCAGATAACTTTGGTAACATAATGAACTTTCTTGCATATCTCAACCTTTCTAACAACGAACTGCAGGGCGAGATTCCAACATCCTTCGGGAACATAAGCACATTGCAAACCTTATTACTTTCCAATAACCAATTAAGTGGGAAAATACCTAAAAGTATAGGCTTGCTATCTATGTTGGAGTATCTCATCTTAAATAAGAACTCGTTGGAGGGTGAAGTCAATGAATCACATTTTGCTAGCTTGTCCAATTTGATAAGGTTAGAACTGTCATACAATTCTTTATCTCTAAAATTCAACACTGGTTGGGTTCCGCCGTTCCAATTAAGTAGATTAGAATTAGCATCTTGTAGGTTGGGTCCAAGTTTTCCAAGATGGCTTTAGAAACAAAGTTACTTGTTGAGTCTGAATATCTCTAATGCAAGAATTGTTGACACTGTTCCATCATGGTTCTGGCATATGTCACAAAATATGTATGCATTGAATCTCTCCTACAACAACTTGAGAGGAACCATTCCAGATTTACCACTTTCATTTACTTATTTTCCAATATTGATTTTGATTTCAAACCAATTTGAAAGTTCAATTCCACCATTCATGTTGAAAGCATCAGCATTGCATCTTTCTCATAACAAATTCTCAAATTTTGATTCACTTTTATGTCACAAAAATGATACAACTAATTCCTTGGGAATTTTAGATGTATCAAACAATCAACTGAAAGGCGAGATACCTGATTGTTGGAATAGTCTGAAGTCATTACAGTATCTTGATCTAAGCAATAATAAATTGTCCGGAAAGATTCCACTATCCATAGGCACCCTTGTGAATTTGAAGGCTTTGGTTCTACACAATAATACTTTAACTGGAGACCTACCTTCTTCCATGAAGAATTTGATCGATTTAACAATGTTGGATGTTGGTGAAAATAATTTGTCTGGTTCAATTCCTTCATGGATTGATGAAAACCTACACCAATTGGCGGTTTTGAGTTTACGCTTGAATCGCTTCATTGGAAGTTTACCATCACAGATTTGTTATCTTACTCAGATAAAACTTTTGGATCTCTCAGAAAATCACTTATCAGACCAAATTCCAAAATGTTTGCACAACTTCAGTGTTATGGCTGCAATAAGGATGAGCATGACTATGAGTGATAATGTAAGTCACATCTATCATAACAATATTACTGGCAGTAGATATGATTACTACATTTCACTCATGTGGAAAGGCGTAGAAGACGTGTTCAAGAATCCTGAGTTGCTTCTGAAGAGCATTGATCTGTCAGGAAATAATTTATCCGGAGAAGTACCAAAAGAAATCGGGTCTCTATTCGGATTGGTGTCTTTGAATTTATCAAGGAACAATTTGAGTGGAGAAATAGTGTATGGCGTTGGGAATTTGAAATCACTAGAGTTTCTTGATTTGTCTAGGAATCATTTATGTGGTGAAATTCCTAACAGTTTGGCTCATATTGATCGTTTAAGTGTGATGGATTTGTCACACAATAATCTCATTGGTGAAATACCAATTGGAACACAGTTACAAAGCTTTGGTGCATTTAATTATGAAGGAAATCTCGATCTTTGTGGAAAACCACTGGAAAAAACTTGCTCAAAAGATGATGTTCCAGTGTCATTGGTGTTTGATAATGAGTTTGAGGATGAGGAGTCAAGTTTTTATGAAACATTTTACATGAGTTTGGGACTTGGATTTGCTGTAGGATTTTGGGCATTCATTGGACCATTATTACTTTGTCGGTCTTGGAGATTTTCCTATATCAGATTCTTAAACAGATTCAATTGGTAACACACCTAGCTAGGAAGGTAAAGTGTATCATAGTGTAGGTTAATTTGATGCATGCACTACTTTTTTCTGTAAATATTAATATGTTTTTATGTCACATGTTGATATATGGTAAAATGTATCAGTTGATTACTAAACACGTAGTCAAAACAGTAGTCACTTATATCCAACCTCATAACTGTGAATGAATCATTCCAAGGCCAGCATTTAAGCTGTACCATTCCACGATCAATGATTTATGAAGACAAAGCCATTAACAAACTTGCGAAATAAAAAAACATAGTAACATTTTAAATGGTTTACAGTTTTCCAATGTTTTTTATGTCCCGACAAAGTTGTTCATGGCCACATGAACGGCGATAGTGCAAAACTAACCGCAGAATGAATCCATGTATTGTAATAATTGCATATCTAACGGTGATGAGGAATTCATGATAAGTTCGGGACAAATTGTTTTGCTACCAATAACACTCTTTAATATTTTTCTATTTGTTTCGCTACAAAACAAATAGAAAGTGTGTCGTAATTGATATCAAAGGTCTTTGCTGCCTACCGTACAATACCCGCATAAACTGCAAAGCAATTGGAAGGATTTGTATGACCGGTCAGCACTGACAATGATATCATAAACAATCATAACTAAAAAAAGAGAAGGAAAAAGTAAGAAATGATGAGAAATGAAGAATGAATGAATATGTTGAAACATGCAAGACTATTTATAGCCATAGACTTACATTAGACTATAACTACAATCAAAAGAAATGTTTACAATGCATAAACCGATTAAAAATGCATTAAACACAACACAAATCATCTATCCCTTGTGTGTAACGCCACAATCCACATAGTATGGGAGAGTTCAAATTATATAATCCGAAACATTCTAAAACTTTTCGGATTGTATAATCCAAACAATCCCAGACTGTGTTAAAGTTTGATTTTTGGAGGGTTGTCATGGTGAATGACATAGGAAAAAAAAGGTACAAAACATAATTCAATAGCGTAAAACAACATAATAACAAAACATAATCTATGATTTTTTGGTGTGGTTTACTGCTTGTGAAAACAAACACATTAATTTATAGAAGTTTTAGGGCGTCGTGGACTATAGAAAATGTCAGTGCAATGTGAACCACAAAAAAATCATGTACTTAAGAGTTTCAGATTTTATAATCTGAAAGTTCCCTCACCCTACAAAGTACGAAATTTAACATATTATTGATCTGATTCAGATTATATAATCCGAAATATTCTGGAATAGTTTCGAATTATATAATTTGAACTAGCTCAGAGTTGGGACGGTTACTTGCTCAACAAAAGTGACTCATGGAACATGTTTTTATTTGGTTTTACTAGTTTTAATAGCTGGTCAGATCAATTGAACACGTTTCTTGACCCTTACTAGTGAAACCTTACACTCTATGCACTCGTTCTTTACAAATTTTCTCTATAAATACCCATCAATCATTCACAATTTCTCATTCCATCATTTCACACTCTCTCCTTCTCCTTTATTTCTACAATGTGTTTACATCGTTGGTCTTTCAAACAAAAAGGTAGACATAATATTTTAGGGATTGTATGAACGGCTAAAAGTGATGGTGTCATTCTGCAAATTCGCACCACCACTCAGGGATTAAGGGTTGTCTGTCTAGGTGCAACATTGACCGTCAAAGTCTCTTTTGCCCTAGAGAGGAAGCAAACCTTACCAAGGAAACAAACCTTACCCCATCCTCCTTCTCCCTCCATCCTCTTTCACCACAAGTTTAACTTTAGGTTTTTAATAAATTAGCATGAAGTGTTTGAAATTTTTGTGTGATAAGCTTCTTCAAGCTTCAATTTTACTGTAAATGTACTATGAAAGTATTTATATATTACCAAAATGAGAATTCATATCATATTTGTCTCTTTACTTTTATGTTTTCGTCATTTTTAATTATGTCATCAAAATAATATACGAAATTTCGCAAAACATGGTTTCGGATTATACAATCTGAAAACACCAACAACCTGTTTCAGATTATATAATCTGAACACGGTGTATTTTAGGAAGAAAAAATAGGGCGTGTGAGAAACGAATAGGACGGGAAAAGTAATAGTCTTTGGATTATATTGCGCGAAAACGGATAGGGTATTATGTAACACCTTAAACCCGGAATGCGATAAATCAAGCGAAGAATATAACTATTCAAAGAGTTTAGATGCTACATCATCAAATAATCCAAAACATGCATAGATAATTTTTCAAAATTCATAGCGGGATAATATAATAACATCTCATCAACACATGTATCATAATACATCACCAAATATAATCTCAAATCTCAACATGACGAGTAACAATCTCATCAAAACATAATATAAACAACGAAAGACTGACACCCTAATCAGAGCCCTACAACTAGACTCCAAGCATAAAGGAAACGAGATAGCTTCAAAGATAGCTCTCAAGCATACTCCCAAGCAAAGGCAAAGCAAAGCAACTTAATCCTGCAAGATGGTAGACTTTTAGCAAGTGTACTAAAAATGAATCGAAGTAATAAAATTTATAAATCCGTATCCACAGCGACTGTGTTAATCTCAACCTAGAAATAAGGTTACTATCTAGGATGTGTAAATTATTTTGGTGCCCGAGGCAGTAAATTTGATTGCATAAAATTAAATAAACATAAAATAAAGATAGTTTTGGAAAAGATAAGGAGAGATATGAGATCAGGTATTTCGAATCCTCTGAGTTCCCCTAATTGGTATACTACACCTATTTCTTACGAATGATTCTCTAGTTTCACGATTGTTAACAAAATAGCCCTAATCAATCCCTTGACTTAGGACCATCTTCTCAGAGTACAACCCCTAATTCCTTAGGTGGTCTAATACTCTTTGAAGGTTTTAAGAACGTTAACTTGATATCACAAATAAACAATTATCAATTTGTAGACTAATCCTGTTTACTTGAACAATTCAATTAGGTATAAGTTGAAAGCTATGGTCAGTAGTCATTCATTCTCACGAAATCATGTTTATATTTGATAGGATATAAAAAGCATTAAGAACAATTGAATTGAATAAAAACTAGATTGTCATTCACAATAGATAGAGTTTCACAACAACATGTTTCAATTATGGTTACACAAAATCATCTCAGACCTAATCTCTAAGAGATTTAGCTACTCATAATTGAGTTTACAAATAGCATAATCAATATAGGAATCAAAACATACATGATTTGATAGAAGGTTCAAGAAATCGCCCTCCTGGCCGTCTTTAGGTCTAAAAATCTCACTTTGCTCTCTCCAAATCATACTATTGTTTCTGAAAACAATTCAGCTTAAATAGGCAACAGTTGCTCCTAAAATTGTGGCACGATTTGATGAAATCGTGACCCGATTCTGTCTTGAGTAACAAACTTTCCAAATTAGGGTTCATAAAATTGTGTCACGAAATAGCCATTGTGACATGTTTTACCAATGTCGAATGAACCTCATCCTGTGCTCCAAATCGTGACACGTTTTCAACACTCGTGCCACGATTTTACTTTCTTCAAAATCTTCAACTTTTCATGTTTTCCTTGTTGTTTAAGCTTGCTTGTGAACTCAAAAGATCATGAATTTACAATAAAAATAACGTAATGACTAATGTCATCACAACCCCGAACTTGAACCATTCCTTGTCCTCAAGGAATTTATTTGCAACATTGACAATCGATAGTAAAATAACAATTACCTGATCCACCGATAGTACCCAAAAGTTCATCTCCCGACTAGCTAAAAATGAGCTAGTTTGACTTGCTTGCATCCACCATACACAACTCGACTCAACAGTTTGATAAGGTTTCACACACAGTCGACATACAGGTCTACATATTACCATATGCTTGAAAAGTTTCTAAACGTCAATCAAAATCAATCTCATTACACACTTTGAGGTATTTCAGGGTTATAACAGGGCTTACTCATAATTGAGTTTACAAATAGCATAATCAATATAGGAATCAAAACATAAATTGATGGAAGGTTGAAGAAATCGCCCTCCTAGTCATCTTTAGGTCTCAAAATCGCACTTTGCTCTCTCCAAATCCTCCTCTTGTTTCTAAAAACAATTCAGCTTAAATAGGCAACAGTTGCTCCTAAAATTGTGGCACGATTTGATGAAATCGTAACCCGATTATGTCTTGAGTAACAAACTTTCCAAATTAGGGTTCCTAAAATCGTGTCACAAAATAGCCATCGTGACACGTTTCACCAATGTCGAATGAACCTCATTCTGTGCTCCAAATCGTGACACGTTTTCAACAATCGTGTCATGATTTTACTCTCTTCAAAATCTTCAACTTTTCATGCTTTCCTTGCTGTTTAAGTTTGCTTGTGAACTAAAAATATCATGAATTTACAATTAAAATAACGTAATGACTACTGTCATCACAAACCATCTACCCATTCATACAAATAGGCAGGCGGTCAACCAAACGACTACTGGGGTTAGATTATATTTCACAAATAATATATAATCAAATGAATTAAAACAACATATTCATTAACGAAGATCATTGAACATTTAATTAAATCATTCAATAATAAAATTCTATTTCAACATTATTCATCACGCACGCAATAGTAATAAAGCAACATATACAAGTTCACCTATTCACATACGCAGAACATTCACCAACATTTCATCAATGCACATAACAACCAAATCACATAATCAAACATGACACAGTTCACCAATCTCTAATGCATGCAATGTTTTAAACTCTTCTAGATGCATGTGTGTCATACCCCAATTTTTGACCTAAGGTCTTACATTCATACACTGTTTGATCCTAAATATTATCTGACTTTTCAGAGAAAAATTCGGCAGAGAGGTATTTTAAAATACCTCATTTTTGTTCCGATTCGGATCCTCTTCTCTCTTTATCTTTATTTTTTTATTTACTTTTATCTTTTAAAATTCCATCTTTTATTAATTCTCTTTTATTTTTAATTTTTATTTTTATTTTTAATTAGTCATTTTTCTTCTTTTACTTTAATCACTTTTAATTTAGTTTTTACTAATTGTCCAAAATGTTCAAAAAATAATAGTGTCAATGTCTAATAGGTCACAAAGAATATGTCCAAGGTCCAAAATAATTCAAGTCAAGTGTCAACTTTAACATTCCTTTTTCAAAATTCATCATAATTGTCCATCAAAAACCATTAAACCATTTTTCCATTTCCATCAACCTCCTCACCTATAAATAGAGCCCTCATCCCTCACAATTTCAGACACCAAAAGTTCTCTTGAGTTGTCAAAGAACTTTTCTCTCTTCTCCCTCATTTAACTTGTGTTAACGAGCTATTCTTTTCTTCTCCTTCTTTTTTCTGTCCCTTCGGAAAAGTCCCTACAGAATCTTGTCCCTTCGGAATTTTGTACCTTCGGTACTTTTGTCCCTTCGGTTGTCCCTCTCTCTTAGTTTCTTTTATTCTCTTACTTTTTAGCATTTTTTGTGTTTCATTTTATTTCTATTATCATTTAGCATTTTAATTATTGTCATTTATTTTCCAGCAATTAGAATGTATCTAGGTTCAATGTAAACAATATAAATGAGAAAAGTGTGCGTGTGTGTGTCCTCTTTTATTTCTTTACCGCTTTATATATATCAAAAAATGCAAAAAAATTAGGTTAGGGATTTTGTGGTGATCCAACGTCACTACAAAAATCCACGCGCTTTTATCTTTATTGCTCCGTTAGTTTAATTTTC
>Ga0315913_1005192_pt1 | contig 15811 bp, 9 predicted proteins | sample MpolsnodulesMG_FD_207736 | JGI IMG/M metagenome (GOLD analysis project Ga0315913, IMG submission 207736) | Medicago polymorpha root nodule microbial communities from Los Angeles, California, United States - small nodules | ecosystem: Host-associated > Plants > Roots > Nodule | place: USA... | reverse complement strand
ACCCAAAACGATTTGAGGTGAGAAAGGCAAAAAAGGAAGGAAGATGGTTGTGAGAAACGGCAGTCGACGAAAAAAGTTATCAAAATGACCTTTCATATAAAAAACTGATTCTAAACACGACAAATTAGGTAAAGACACGGACAAATTTTATACCCATAACAAAATCAAAACGCATGTTACAAACACAAAATCTTAAGTTGTTGTTAGGTAAAGACAAAACCGATTCTAAACGCGGCAAATTAGGTAAAGACACAACAAATTTTATACCCATAACAAAATCAAAACGCACGTTACAAACACATAAAATCTTAAGTCATTATTAGGTAAAGACACGACAAATTTTAAACCCATAACAAAATCAAATGCACATCACACACCCATTAAATCTAAAGTCAATATTAGGTTAAGATACAACAAATTTTATACGTAACAAACAATATATCGTATGAAACATGATTCTAAACATGACAAACAAGTCCGTATAAGAAAAATGAGCAAGCAAACACTCAATTCCTAAGTTGCCACTCAGTTCCATTGCTCAAAAGAGCAATCAAACTTCCTTTTAATTGATATTTCTACTACGAGTGCGGCAAAATACTACAAAGAATGTTCTGACAAAAGGCAAGAATGTATACGTGGAGTAGTTAAATAACTTAAAACTACCATGTCCGGCTATAACGGATGGATGAGTCCAAAAATCTCCGGACCACAATTAATTCTTGCATGTCGTCATTCAGTGATTCGGCACAATCATCATTAACCTTCTATTAAACTTTTGCAAATACAATTCTCAACTCACATATGCATAATACATAGTCAATTACAACAAAAACACTACAATTTAAGATGAAATTCAAATAATCCAGCTCATCATGTGCAATTGTGCATAATTTTCATCCACTAAACACATTTCGTGCCATAGATACCGAAAATCAACCAAAAACATAACTAGTCTACACATCTAACTCATTATCAATATCAACACATTTCATATCTTCAAAAATCAAGTCTCAACACCAAATCTAACTAAAAGTAACAGATCTAAAACAAATTCCGCCATCCTTCATCTTAAACCAGAAAAATCAGAAAACGTGAAGGATCATTCATCAATTAGCAAGTAAAAAAAGTTCGAATTACCAACAATAACTAACCCTAACGAAAACTGAAAATTCGTGAAACATTGAAAACCCCAACATGTGACGCAAAAATAGAAAGAGAAAAATAAGAATTAAGAAAGGTAAAAGCGAAACCTGATTCGTTGAGGTAACGAAAAATGAGAAAGTTGAGTTCGACGGAAGTGATGGAAGCCATGATATGAAAGCAAGAAGCCTCGCTCGCCGCTTGAAAGAATGGTTTACGTCGCAACCATGGATGAATGAATGAAGTGTCGTCGTAAGGGGTTTTGTGAGCTTATAAATAAGATTGATGATAGTTTCGAGTTAGATAACTTAACTGTAACACTCACGCAAGGTGTCAGGTTCAGTTCCGTCTCCCCACCGTTACTTACTTTCCGACGCTTCCGTTTCTTCTTCTCTTTTTCCGTCTATTTCCCAAATCATAATATAAGTGGTTATTTTTGTCTGTACATCTCACAATAATCTTTGTGCAATGTGTTACAAGGGATAGTCATCCACGTTAAAATGATTCGTTAATACTATTATTTACTCAATATCATACAAGCTTTTATCGTATTTACTTACGATTATATCAGTTTTTATAATGTATTATTTTTTTAAAAAAATTGAATAATATTATTATTTTAAAATTTTAATACATTAATGTTTGACATATTTAAGATTGGATTAGTTTTACTCGAATAAATTTATGGAAAAAAAAAATCATATTTTAATTCCTCAACCAGTAATTTAAAATTTAATATATAACAACTTTATTATTCTTTTTAAGGAAACTACTCTATTGAATTCTTTATTGTAATTCACTGTGTATGTGATTTATAAAAGGAATAATTATTCTTTTCTTGATTGTATTTAATAATTCTATTATTTTTATATCTTATATAGGAGCAACACTTATTTGGACACAAGTCTAAATGCAAATGATTTAGGCGCACACATTGGACTAGTATGGATAGACTATTCCATTTGGTTGTTTAAGTCAGGCTGCCTCCGCACGTCTTCAATCACACTGGTTTGATTGTTCAAGTCAGACCAGCTCAGCTCGTCTTCAATCAACACTGATTTGATTGTTCAAGTCAGGGCATCTCAGCTCGTCTTCAATCAACACTGTTTTGACTGTTCAAGTCAGGTTAGCCAACTCAGCTCATCTTCACTTAATAACACGTGTCATGTACAGACGATCAACGCGTCTCAACTCCACGAGCCCGATACGGATGAGTTGTACCCTAGTCCACGCGCGACCGTACTCAAAACAAACAACCAATGAGAGGCTCTGGATCACAACTTAATGGGCTTTGAATGATCAAAGAAAGGTCCATTAAACAACACTTTGATCCACTTTAATGGCTATAAAGGGGGACACTTAGATGTTTGATGGGACATATTCAAAACAGTAAAAAAAACAGTGTATTCTTCATTTACTTCTTAGAGTGCTCTTGAAACTCCATCTATAACATTTCACTAAGCAGCTCACTTATTAACTTGTGTTTACATACGTGAACACACATGAAATTGTATATTGTTTACTTATTTAAAAAAAATATACTTTGTTTAATTCATTTTTCTTTTACTTTTATTCACTCGTGTGTGTGCCTAAACTATTTATATTTGAGTTTGTGACCGAGTAAGAATTGACCTTTATGTAGATAGATGTAGATGCTTTACTATTGTATAATTACATCTTATATGATATGATGCTATATTATCTTTGTTTTGTGTTGGTGTTCTGAAGCTTTTCTTTTCTAAAAGAATACATTTATGGTACTCTTTTACTTTTGTGATTTTGAGATTGGGATCCTGATAGATGGCTCATGGCCTTCTTATTACAATCTTGTGCTCAACAATATCATCATTTCAATATGAGAATGTTAATGTACCTCCTATCTAACTCCAGACTTGAACCAAATACCCCTTAATTATTATTTTAGAAGCCTTCACAGAAATGGAAATTACTATAAGTAATTAAAAGGGTATAGAAATTTCTCTAAATCGACAAGTATGTGCATATACGATAAGCAAAGCAGAAGCTTCTAGTGATTACTACTTATTATGCATATGTTGTAGCTAGCTTTCCATATTAAAATTGTAGATTGACATAGGATATGTGACCTTCTTTGTGTCAATGATAGACCTTCTTCTACCCATTTTAATTATCTTACCATCACATCATACTAGGCTCCTTAAAAGCATGATAGAGCAACTTGCATATTATTGATGGTGACATTTCTCTCTCACTCAGGTTACTACTTCCTACTATTGCCCAAGATTTTTCATAATTCAATGTATCCTTCTTTTTATGTCTTTCTCAAGTAACTTATGGTTGCACATTGCTTAACCCTTTTAGGTGAATAATTCAATGGTATGTATAATCTTCTCAGCAGCTGCACACAATATCATTTCTCACTATTGATTGATATTTATTGGAAAACCGGTGATTTTTTGTTACTCAAAATTTGTTGATTCAAAGGAATACTTGTAAGATATTTTCAATATCAACTATGATATTAAATTTGTAAGAAATCATATTTATTATATCACGCACATTGTGAACTGCATAGTAGTTAATTTTTTGGACAAAACGACATTGTTGTTTAGCGGATTGAGTACTCATTGTATTTTTCTCAGATTGTGAGTTAAATACTCTTTGTACTTCTCTCGTGTTTCTAATAAAATTTTGTTGTAAAAAAAAAGAGTCAAGCTCCAACAAAAATATTCAACTGAAAACCTCTAAGAAAAGAAACAGTTGCCGCAAGTGCCAACATGTCAATAAAGATAATTAAGGACACGATTCAAATATTAAGACATAGATTTCAAAGATAACTAATGCTCAGCTAAAGTATATTGCACTTGATTAACTTCTCTGAGAATATGAATCTAACAAAGAACCATGAAGATGACAACAACCATTCGTTAACAAAGAACAAACACTTTTGAGAGTCAAATTACACCGTAATATTTCTAAATCCTCTACTACTCCAAACAATTCGAAGAGCATGAAAGATCCCCGCAACACCACATCAAGGACAAGGGAAGAAGCACATGTAGAGTATTGCATCAAATAGTTATTTTACGAATTTCTTTTTTGGTTTCATTTATATAGGGTACCTTAATTTTGTCATTTATATAGGGTACCCTAATTTTCTCACCTTTTGTATATGCATGTCCAATAAGAGTTGTTAAGACCCTTCTCTCATCTTAAGTTTTATGAACAAATTCCTGTATTAGAATTGAAAAACACAAATTTGTATGCCACAACCTCCCCTTTCTTCAGTCCTAAAATTAACTATCAATTTCCTTTTGTTTTTCTTCTTTTCATGCATTTTATCTACTGGTGATATTAATGAACTCGTGTATTCTAAATGGAAATATCCCCCCAAAATGAAATGGAATCCTCTACGAAATGAAATCAGACCAAACAATTCAACAAATAAGCTTGTTTGTCAAAAAAAAAAAAACAAATAAGCTTGTTTTCCAACTGTCTTCCACTACTTTTTCACTTCGGATGTACACAAAGAACAGTTTTTCTCTAGTATCATTTCAGTTTGCACAAACGACACACTGACAGAGGGAAAAATATATAAGAGGGAAAAAAAAAAGGAAAAAGATTTAATATATGAAAGAAAAAGGAATGGTGACAATATCCTAGAAATAACTTATTTTCCCCATTGGGGAACGGTTGGTAGAAGAATTGAAAAAAGGGGCCAGAACAAATTGTCGCCCTAGATTTTTACTGAGAGACTTCTTTTAGCTACCAAAACAAAATAAAACAAAAATGGGGGACGAAGCCTTCCTGTCATTTTGTTCTTGTAATGACTATCTGAGTAAGTTCTACAAGGGCTTTCCTTGATTTTCTTACTTCTTCATCGTCACTTTCAGGTAAGGAATCAATTGCTTCTGCTGCAAGGTTAGCATGCTTCACGGCTAGCTCCTTTGTCTTTAGTATACCTCGGCTTTTCCCAAGATAATCCAAAGCCTGCACATGTAAATACAAAATTATGTAATCACGTAACAAGGGCATGTGATGTGGATTTTGTGTAACATCTTAATTTGAGGACTAATCATAAGACTCTAGTTCAATGATATTTATTCATGTGACTGAACTTAGAAGTGTTTACAGATAGGGTTACAGATGCATACATACGTATACTATACATAGGTGTAGACATAATAAACTAAAAGTTAATATGTACCAGCAAAATCATGGATTTAACCAAAACCAATTCCATACTCTTCAAAATAGTAGATTAGCTAAAGTCAAATATTTCAAAATAGTTCCTGGTTTTGTGAAGTGACATAAGAACTAATTATGTAGGATACATGCAACCAGGCAAAACTTATTAGCTTACAGTGTTAACGTTCTCGGGGTTTTCAAAGCCCTCTTCCACAATTGCACGCAACTGGGGGAACTCCTCCATTGCAAACAATATTGGAGCTGTAACGATTCCCTGCAATAATGTTATATGGACCAGGTCATAGATTAGCATAAACATAAAAGACACAGCATTAGATCACATGAAAAATAAAGGCAGCGAAAAAAGAAAAAAAAATTTAAAAACCAATTGTATGACAGCAACAAGAGATTTAGGGCCTATTTGGATAAACAGCTTATTTGCAGCTATAGCACATGCACTTGTATATAAGTTCGCATAAGCTATTTTTATAGCAAAAGATAAAATAACGTTAAATTGTTTTTTTACTCCCTCTGTCCCAAATTATAAGTCGCTTTTGAAAGAAAAAAAATTCTCAGATTATAAGTCGCTTTACAATACCAATGAAGCTACTTTTCCTATTATACCCTTAACTATTTATTGCTTTCTCTTCTTTCAATTTTTTAATTTATCTTTCCCATACCATTTATTAAGGACAATTTTGTAAAACAACTTAGAATATCTCTTTCGCATGTAAAATTAATTGCATTTTTTTTTGTGAACAAATTAATTACATTTCTTAATATGTGTGAAATGGCCAAAATGACTTATAATTTGGGACGGAGGGTATTTGCTATAAGTTGTTTTTATAAGGTAAATTGGAGAACTTATGAAAATAACTTGAAAAAAGCTTATGAAAATTGTCATAAGCTGTTTTCCTAAGTTCTCCGGAACAGTCTCACAAAACTTATGCCAATAGATAAGCTCAAATAAGCCAATCCAAACATGCCCTTAGTATCAGTGCAAAAATAAATTTCAAAATTCTGTCAAAAATAAGGTCAAGAAAGAGCAGAATATAACACATTTATTTACAACTACAAAAGAAGACGATTCAAGTCATAGAATTAGTGGTAATGTAATTGTTTCTTTCAATTAACTTTCCTAATTTTTATTCGTTTAGTAGAACTGTTTTTGGGAGAATCCAGTTTGTGATACAATTTTACTTTGTTTCAACTTATAATGTATGTTTTTATTTCGGAATCAATAAAATTATAACGAAATTTTGCTAAAGATTTCAATTGAAGACCCTAAGGGGAAAGCTACCCATAGATAATGTCCATCCAAAAAGCATGTATGAAACACAGACATGGAGAAAAATAAAGTAGATAGAAGAATTAAGAATTATGTTACTACTAGCCAGGAACATATCATATTTTACTATCTTAAGCACCAAGGATTCACAGGCTATCGTCAAAATATTTCAAATTGAAATTGAAAAGTTAAAATCAAGACTACATGAAATTTAGAATCAGATTAAGTTGTGAAATTACATGTTGAATGTCTGATAAAGAACCCTTTCCAAGGGAAGCTGATGTGCCTGTAAAATCAAGCACATCGTCTATCAATTGAAACGCCAAACCCTGCAAAACAGAGGAGAAAGAATTAAATTATGGCATTCAGAAACATGTCTAACATGTACAGAATACAGATAGATAGAAAGATATCAACCGAATTGTTTCCCAATGAAATGTATAGACTCAGAACACTATGTTTCATTTCTTTACTTTATGAAAAACATGTAGTAATAATAATAACAACAACAACAACAACTAAACATGCTATTTGTAATTGAAAACACCATACTATAGACTGAAGATCCACAAATATACAAACCAGATTTTTTCCATACTCAAAAGCAAGCACTGCAACTTCAGCTGTTTGCCCTGCAAGGATGGCTATTGCCTTGCAACTGTTTGATATTAATGATGCAGTCTTGTAGTATGTCTTTTGCATATAATATTCCATGCTGAAAATATAAACAATTGTTAGAAATGAAACAAACAGTAGGTGCCCTATCTCTGTTATTGACAATTATATGCTTTTGTAAGCCAAAACCCAGGAATTTTATAGAGAAACCTTACTCGTTGTTAGTTACACAAAGTATATAAGGTGAAGGTTAAGTACACAGGAAAAGAAAATGGATATACATGTGACACAAACAAACTCAGAAGCATACCTACACCGTTGATCAGATGTTGTAGTCATTTGCATGACCTCCCCTGTTACAAGATGTTCTACAACTTTTGACAACAAAGATACAACCTACATGTATAGAAACACAGTCCTTTAGCCGATGAGAAGTACATAATTATGTGCACATCAAGGACCTATATATATATATATATATAATACATCTTCTCAGTTTTAGGTACATATGAACATATATTGTGCATTTATTGTACCTCAGTGTTCTTTAAAGAGGCCAGAGTAACACAAGCCCGGGAAAGCAAAAAATCTCCGGCCAATACTGACAACTGCAACAAAAGTATACCCAAGAAAACCTCAAGCAAGCTACACCCACCATAATATGACAGTATGTGTACAAAATAGTGATCAACTGGAAAACAATATGCAGGCAACAAGAACAAAACTTTATACACATACCTTAGGTCCCATTACAAAGTTTAATGAACCAATACCACGTCTGGTATCCGCATCGTCCAATACGTCATCATGAAGAAGGCTTGCCACCTGAGACAAAATAATGCCAGAATTATTTTGTAATGTGATAGTGGAAAAAATTCATGTATAAAGAAGAGGTTTCAGCTATAAAAACTTGTAAATGCAAGCTAAGGCTACCAATAATAGACCCACAATGGGTCCTCCGACTCTTCCACAGACCCTAACACGGAGAGAGCTTTGTAGCACCGGGTTTCCCTTTTAAAGGCAAATCTCTGTCAGTTGGCATAACGGTTGGAGTTGATGCCATGCTACTAATAGCTCACAGGTTAAGCCAATGAATTAGCAAGGTTGTGTATAATAAATTCGTAATGGCTCCTCTCCTTCCCTTCCCTTCCCTGGACAACGCAAAGCGGAAAGCTTTTGTGGCACTAGAATGCCCTTATAATTTTTTTAGAGCAAATAGAAAAATGGAACTAGAGTGGGCGACAAGTCAGCAATTGAATAACAATCGGCCGCAATACAAATTAAAAATGGAGAGATAGAAAGAAACTGCAAAAATTAACTGTGATAATGTATAGAAAAAAGAAAACAAAAATAGTATATATTTTAACCATTGTCAACATTGCTTGAAAAGAATCAACAAAATCAACCTATATAGATAAACGTGTGGTACATGGCGCACACAACAAAACAATCATGCCTTATCCCACTAGGCGAGGTTGGTTACATGGACCAAAATGACGTCATAATGTTTTATAATAAAACATGTCTATAGTCCAACCATTGACCTCTAAAGTTAATATAAGATATTAGCAACCGTGTTAATAAATAAAGTACAATTCGACACCTCCTAATTGAGTGTGTCATATAAAATTTAATTAATATGTACTTCAAAAACAATATTACTGACAGTATGATGAAAGCATTATTTAAAAAATGAAATTTTCTAAAGGACTGACATGGATCATCTCTGTTACTTCAGCTATGCGTTGTTGTCTTGAACGTAGATCAGTTGTTGTAGTACCTCCAAGTTCCATTGCAGGAGGTGCTTTGGGAATTGGAAGATTTAATGCTGTTGACATCAACAATAAAACCTGCAAAAACAACCATCCATTAATCCAATCCCATATGTTAACAAATTCAACAAGAAAATTCATGAATAAGGCATGAGAAAACTCATAAATATGTACTTTGTATCACCTAATATCTATATGCACGCTCAAACAGAGCTAATCAGAGCTAATCGTCACAACAAAGTGAGGAATTGAGAATGGAAAGAAGGCATCCTGGCATCAGACACGCCATATACTAGAAGTGTCAGTGCTACAGAGGTCAAAACTAGTAGTATCTCCTTATATTTCCATTTTTAAGATATGTCCTCTAATGTTATGTGTCAATGACCATATTTCACAGAATTATGTGAGCTAAGCATATTGAAGAGCAAAGGTAATGTGCTAGTAGTATGAATGCATTAACCTAATTGTAGTAATTTGAAAGGCCAACTTGAAAAAGATGTCATGATAATGTGATGACAATACATTTACAACTTTCGAAGCTTAAATTAAATGGTTGTTTAGTTCCATTTACAATGGTAAATATGCAAATGTCAACCCATGCAGGCAAACATTTCTGCAAAGCATAAACAAGATCTGCATATCATTGAGAATATTCTTACTGTGGGACGAAATCTTTTTCCTTCCACCCCCATTTTGAAGAAATACTCAGCAGCTGAGGCAAGCTTAGGAACCTGTCACATAATACCCAATTTTTACCATGAATAACTGACTTCTATGCAGCACATGAAACCAGCTTATCGGTTCTGTGCAAATATTAAAAACTAGAAAGTTAACAAAGACCAGTGATATACCTCAGCAACTACCATTTCTCGCAACTTGTTACCAATAAATGATAGTTCATCAGCCACCAAAGAAAACGGATCAAGTTCATCCTGAAAATAATACATGTATCGTAGAGAAGTTGGTGAAAATAAATATTGAAGAATGATGGTGAGAATATACCACTTAAATTATAGATATTTTTATTAAATCTATCTCTACTAGTAAAATACAAAGGAGTTCAAGTTGTTTGGAGAAAAGTTTATGGTTAATTCAATATATACAAGATGTAGATTGAAATTCTTATAACTTTCATACATTTGTCCTTTTGAATAAATACAAGCACTGGTACATACATACCACATGGCACATGCATGTACTAACATCTTTAGATGAAGTATGGGGTTTTCACATTGTTAGTAAAAGATTCTACTACACTTAAAGAGTTTAGTAGATGTTAAATTCGATGTAACTTAAAATTTAAAAACACTGCCTAAGAGCAAAGGGGATTTGGGGCTGTACACGTAAGAAAGATGAGAAACCTACAAAGTTTGCAAAGAAAATAACCTCAACTAGGGAGCTGCTGGTGTGGTGATGAATATGATATCTACTGCTATACAATGCTGGCATGCCCTTTGAAAAAATTAAACTTCTCATAACCTGCATCACACAAGAATCATATACAGGTAAAATACAGTGTCACGAAACATTTTTCTCTGGAGGAAAGAAGACAGTTTTATGGTAACAACTGCATAACTAAAGGACAGAAGAACGACAATAAACTTCTTCGGACAACCTAATAGGAAAAAACAAACCAACAGAATAAGCAAAACAGACCACATTAAATCTAAATCTACCAAATACACTTGTAAAAGAAACCATTTACACGATCAATTCCACGGTTGCACCACATGCTAACTGTAAAGCTACTATGTAACTGCATGTTAACTATGAAGCTATTATGTGGAGCTTCTAAATATCACGTTAATTTTTGCATTGGACCGCGAGAAATACAAGTCCAACGCTAAACCAAACATAGGCTAAATCGTCAACAACAATAACAAGTTAACAACGATGTCTTTTCCCGTAAGGTGGAATCTACTACAACGATCAATCATGTGATGTATTTAGGTCAAAAGATAGACAATCCCCATTTGAATTACAATAATCAATGCAGACATATTTCTTTAAAAAAAAAATCAGCAAGAGCATAGCAACTTACTGATTGAGTAAACCACCAACTTAGTTCCTGACTTTGTATGACACTCTCGAATAGGTTGTTAACAAGTTACTATCATTTTGGTCCCTAAGTTTATCCACTTGCTATCAATTTAAGCCTTAACCTATTCCTTAAAGGACTAATATGAGTAAAATTTGACAGAGTCAGAACCTTTTTAAAATATTCATAAACTCAGCAACCTATTTAAAAACATCCTACAAAGTTGGAGACTAATTTGATGATTTGCTCCTTATTGATCACAACACCACTTAATTGAAATCAAGTAGAAACAACACCAATCACAAAACTACAGCTACTTCCCAAATGCACAGATTCAAGCAAAATTAAACAAAGCAAACACTACCTGCTCAGTAGAATCTGTAGGTGAGTGAGAGAAAAGAAAGCGGCGGTTGTTTCCTCCAATAGAGATAAACCGGCGGTATCCATTGAAGGCACCTCTAAGGTTTCTCGAAATTCGAGAAAAAAGCATCTCGTACTTGGAAGAGAGAGACGAAGAAGAAGAAGACTTTTCAGGCGGCGATGCGAGGGGTACGTGGAATTAGAAGGAGGTGGGAATAGTAAAAGCAGAGAAGCGCAGACACATTTTCCACGAAAGCGATACTGCTGGCACCGTTTAAGAAATAAGAATGCGGTAGTCTGTGTGTGATTGTGTTTATGTTTAGTAATAATAATGTAATAGCGTGACGATGGCAAAGCTCAACCATATAAATCTTGGTTTTTCTAATTTTCTTGTCAAAAAATTCAGGTGATATTACATCCTTAACCTGGAGGTTTGTAACATATATATCGGTCTTTTAAGTTATTTTGATCACACATAAGTTTAAAATTTGTAATATATTGATCATTTAAGTTATTTTGGTCACGCATAAATTAAAAATGTTTACAAACTTAAAAGACTTATGTGTGACCAAAATAACTTAAAGGACCAATTTATTACAAACCTCAAACTTAAAGATATCTGGTGTAATTTTGCCAACAATTTACCATTTATTGTAGGCTAATTAGGTTGGGAACTCAACTTTCATTTTTGCCCGACCTGATTCAATTCAATTTACTCATCTTGTCCGACCCGATTCAATTCAAACAATTTATAATCACATGACTCATTTTTTATCTTTTGAGAAGGAAAAAAAAAGAAGTAAATCATCTTTTCTCTTTCTAAATGGTAAATGTTGAACAATTTAGTCTCTTTTTTTTTGTTGAAAGAAAACAATTTAGTCTCTTAAATTTAAGAATATTAATTAATTTAAGGTTTAATAGCAGTTTTAGCCCCCTAACTTTTTCAAAGTTGCGATTTTGATCCCCTAAAAAAAACTATAAAACCGCCCCTTAAGTTTTGCACATGTGGCAGTTTTGGCCCCCAAGGTCAATTTACTCGGTCTACGCTAACGTAGTACTCTAAGTGAGGTGCCACGTGTTTTTTTTTTTATTTTTTATTTTGGCCTTGGAGAGCCAAAACTGCTACAGTTGCAAAACTTAAGACGCGGTTTTGTAGATTTTTTTCTTATGGGACTAAAATCGCAACTTCGTAAAAGTTAGGGGGCGAAAACTACTATTAAGCCTTAATTTAATTACTCTCCAGAAAAATTATACGGTTGCTTTTAAGCACATATGGTACGAGGAAAACAAATATACTTATTAGTTCACTAATTTTAGATTTAATCAAAGATCCTAGCCTCCCATGATGTAAGAATTTTGAAATCTTTTTCTAAGCAACTCCAAAATCTCTTTTTTGATGACATACCAAAAATGTTATATTAACTTTGTAGTTTTATTTTTCTTGAGCTCCATCTTCTTTGATCACAAAAAAAGAAATTATGCGATTGTATTTAGTCAACATTCATCAAAATCAATTAGATATTATTAGCAAAAAAAAAACAATTACACACATGTTAACTAATATTCTTTTCTTCTACATAAAAAAAACTAATATTCTTTTGTTGACTCAAGACATCTAAAAACCTTTAAATTTAATGCAATTTTTTTCTTAAAAAAAGATTAAAATATGTTGTTCAATTTTAATGTTAAACCTAAGAATTTATCAACGAGGATGCCAAATATGCATCTTTCAAGGGCGGGATGCATATTACATCGTCGAATCTCCTTGAAAACTTCCTCTAGATAAGCGATGTGGTCCACCTCATCTTCAAATTTTTACAATCAAGTCGTCTATGCAGCCTTCCAGCATATCCCCCAATTTGGTCCTTAAAATTTTTGTTCATTATACGTTGCTAAATATTAAGTCTTTGTCCGGTCCGAAACAGAACTCTCGTTCTTTCATAATGTTGTTCCATTCCCCTCATTCTCTCTCATCACGATATATCTACCTTAACGTTGTACCTTTTTATTAAGTTTTGACGCTTTTGATACCTCTTAGACATTAAACTTTTATTCAGGTTTGAACCTAGAACCTCTCAAACATTAAACTTTTATTAATTAAAAATTTTGTAAATGATAAGTGTTATTAGTTATTGTGCAATCTTTTCTCCACTTTTTCTAAAAAAAATTATTATAATAAGTGTTATTAGTTAATTGTTAGATTATTATTTAAGAGTCAGATTTTGTTGTTGTCAATGATTCTTTGACATATTTTTCCATATTCAGAGAAATTTCATCAACCTGCCATAACATGTGCTAAATCTTGTGCACTAAGGAGCAATATTGAACTTGTCTTTGTAAATATTGTTTTTAGGGAAATGCTAACATGCATCATAAAGATGCATATTAATGAACTTTATATATATATATGTGTGTGTTGTCTTAAAAGCTATGCATTTAATTTGTTAAGAGTACGAAATTTGTTTTTTTTCAATACAAAATTTTTATTTTTAGATTGTTTAACATGTGTTCTTAAAACACACGTTATCATAACCTTTACTATCATTCCTTAAAAAAAAAAAAAAAAAAACCTTTATTATTATTACTAATGATTGTTGTTTTCTACATGTGAAGTCTTATGTGAACACAATACTTGACAAACCATTAAGGTACACACGAAAAAGAAAAATAGCAAAACAAACAAGGTTTTAATGATACATATTTTTAAAATAATCAAATGGTGTGTGTTTGTGTGTACCGAAATGATTTTTATTTAGAGTTTTGATCTCTCAAATACGTTTCTTTCTTTATATATGTTGAAATTTGTCTCGAAATTAATGTTGAAGTTTTGAGGGAAATTGTGGCACGTTGGTTTTGGATCGTGACACAATTTGTGTTGCGAAGTTTGGAGTGAGCCATTGGAAATATTGTAGCACAACGGGAAGGAATCGTGACACGATTGCTGGATAACAGTCAGTTCGTACGAAGTGAGGATCTTCAATCGTGACATGATGGAAGTACATCGTGGCACAATATCTCGGAAATTGTGTTATATAAGGCTTCATTCTTCATTTTTTTAGAGAGCTTCAAGAGAGAGAACCTTGGGAAATCAAAGGAGATAACTTTAGGGTTAGGGGTCTTTGATGAGAGGTTCTCTTGGGTTGGAGAAACATTTGTAAACACCTTGGGTAGTGAGATCTCATTAGAGGAATGACCAAAAAGCTTCCTTGAGTGGTTTCTCTTAGGATTCATTGTGGGTTTGAGTGACTTGACAAAGGGGTAGAAATTAGGGTTGATTCTTTGTGAGTTTGTAAGTTAATTTCTTGTAACTTCTTTGTAACACTCTTATCATAGTGAAGGGAAGAGATCTCTCTCCTCCATAGTAGATCATTGTTAGACCGAACTGGTAAATAATTCTTGGTGTGTTTATGTCTCTTGTCTCCTTATCTTTTGCTTGTGGTTTTGTGCTTTTACACTTGGTTTCTAGATTAGATATAGAATTGTTGTTGTTAGTTGAGGCTACTTTGATATTGGTTACTACTTCCCTTTTACTTCACAAATCTAAGTTTTATCAGTGTGTTTTATTGTTCGAATTCACAACAATATATTTAGTTCCTTTTTGAGAAATTCTTGATATATATAGTTGAATATCCACATATTTCAGCATTTTATTTTATTTTATTTTATTATACTTTACTTTAAAAGGAGATCTCATTCTCCACTCCACCCTTACTCAAACCCATGATCCTTTTGAAAATAGGTATAGTGTCTTATCAACTGAATTGTACTTCATTGTCAAAAAGAGATAGGTATGTATTTCGGCCTTTAAGATACTCATACTTAGTAGTTTTTTTTCCCTTAAAAATCTAATTATCATCGAAAAATGTTTGTCCATTTTTTTTAAGAACTTTTAGACCATCCACAATACAACACCCTCTTTGGATGCTTAAACGGGTCCCGACTGTACATGTCACTCATTTTATAATTAATATTTAATAAGCACCTAATCTCTCCAACCCAACACCTCAAAATAACACTATATCATTACATTTTAACAATAATTTATATACTCATTCATAATTATATAATTTTAAAATATTGAAGTAATTTAATTATGTTGTTTATGCCTTCAATTTGTGATTTGGGAAAACTTGGAATCGTGACACGATTTGTGGAGCGTGTCACGATTTCGCAATGCCGAGAGCATGTTTTGCAGGGTGTCCAATCGTGACACGATTTCGGCTTGCTAGCCAAGTTTTCAGGATAAGGTTGGTCGTACCTTGGATCGTACGCACCAAACGTGTCACAATTTGGCAAAACGTGACACGATTTTGACAGTTGCAGGGTACTATATAAGTGTTTCTTTGCAGATTTTGAAGGGGAGAGAGAGAGAGAGCGCTTCAAGAGAGGAAAACTTGGAAAATCAAAGGAGGTAACTTTAGGGTTGAGGGT
>Ga0315913_1005191_pt1 | contig 15811 bp, 5 predicted proteins | sample MpolsnodulesMG_FD_207736 | JGI IMG/M metagenome (GOLD analysis project Ga0315913, IMG submission 207736) | Medicago polymorpha root nodule microbial communities from Los Angeles, California, United States - small nodules | ecosystem: Host-associated > Plants > Roots > Nodule | place: USA... | reverse complement strand
GTTTAATGCTTCAACAATTAATGCGGATTAATGCTTCAACATCAACATCTTTTGACTTTGTAGAAAATCCACAATATGAAAAAGTGAGGACAATAAGAATCGAACCACATACATCAAAATGAATAGCTAGAAACTTAACCACTACAACAATTTCATATCTTAGTTATCAAATAAAATATATTATATATGTAAGTATATTACATTTTAATTTTAGAAGGGAATAGAACACAATGTTTATTTTCTTTTAAAAAGGGAACGGTAGTTTTTTTTTGAAAAAAAAGGGAACATTATTATTAAATATAATATTTACACAATAATATTAGTATAACATCGTATATATTTTTAGAAAATCTAGATATTATATTAATATTAATATATGTGCAAAACAAAATTTATTTCATGTCGACAAAATATAGCTATATAAATATTAATATACATATTACATGTCTTTTTTTTACTTTTTAAGTGGCCGAGTCATATATTCAATCCAATTTAATTTGGTTAAATATCTATAAAAAAAATTAGTCTTAAGACCGAGTTATTTGGTTTAATCCGATTCAGTCATGCGGTTCAACCAGTGACTCAGTGGTTCGACCATTAACTCAGTGACCCAGTACCCCTACCGAGTCGATGACCGAGCCGAGTTTTAAAACTATGTTGAAAGTTACGACCTGATTGGTTGAGCAATTTGATAGACCAATTATGCAACCATTCAAGATCTCATTAGAGAAAATCAATTCATTTCAAAGTTTACAAATGAGGCCCTTCTTAGTAGAGTATTTATATCTATAGAGTAAAAATCCATAGAAAATTGCTTTTCTCTATTTTGTTTTTTTCTCATTCCCACCTCAAACTTCCTAAAATAACTCCAACGTGAGTTAACTCACGCTCGATGGATCCAGCGTGACTTAAATCACAATTATATCCAACGTGAGTTAAATCACGTTGACCCCCATCGTGAGTTAACATGCGTTAGTTTTAGGTGAGCTAACAAACCAACAATTCTTGACATAGATGCTATTTTTTAATCCCCTAAACATGCATTTTTTACACTATCCATCATCCGCTATCACTACATTCATTTACCACATTCATTCATTCATTGATGAAATTCACACAATTTGGAAGAAAAATCGATTTCTTAGGTTTTGAAACGCAATGGCTTCTGTTTCAGCTTGTGTTGTTCTAAAATAGAACGCAACGTGAGTTGAGTCACGCTGGTTCTGAGCGTAAGTTAAGTCATGTTGGGTCAATCGAGCGCTCACGTTTGGGGTTGTCTTAGGAAGTTTGAAGTGAGAATGAGCAAAATTGTTTGCGAGAAGAGCAATTTTCAAGTCCATGTACCTAAAAAGGCCTTAAGACATTAATATGGGCTCATTGGACTTGCAATACTTAATTTAAAGACTCATTTTTTTTCCACTCCATGGATTTCTCATGCGCCCTATGTAGTTCGGATTACAGAATCCAAACGGCATAAACACCCCATAAAAACTTCTAAAACACATTCAACATTACAGATTTTAAAATCTGAATAGGGCACACAAGAAACCAACAACTATTAAAAAGGTTTGAAACCAATTTTTTTTTTTTTTTTTTACAATTCATAGCAAATACAAATAAAACTAACAACTATTTTAAAGGTTTGAATTGAAATCTTCGTTGTTTTCCTTATTATTTGCTCCTTTTAGTTCATCTTCTTCCCCTCATTCTAAAAGAAATTTTACCTCGAATTTGTCTCCAATATGACTTACATGAAGAAAGATACAAGTCAATGAAATGAAATAGAAAATTAACCTTTCCACCATAATCAAATGAAAATTGTGAAAAAAGACTAAATGTATCGATTAGGTGCAACACAAATCCATTTTTAGCATCCAACAATTTAACATACTAAAGGTAGAGAGAGAGTTATACCTCTTGAAGTTGACATTAAGGACCAATTTTACCTTCATTAAATTGGACTTGGTAGCAAACGATAATCTAATTTATTTTTGCTTAGGTTTTTCAATGTAAATTGAGCCTCGGTGATATTTTTCTCATCACAAACCAATGATGCTTTTTTTTAAAGAAGACAAGTTCCTCAAACACATTAGGAATATCATATGAAAGCTTAAAGATTCGGCAAGAATCGGTAGAGTAAGGAGAGATAAGGTAAAGAAACCATCAACTATAACAGCTCTCAAAATATTATAAAAATTTTCAAAATAAATAATTTTATTCTTTAAATAAGTTATGGTAATTTATTTATGGATCATAATTTTTTTTTGAAGGAATGGATCATAATCTAATAACTATGGCTTGCACACTATGACAATAACATATAAGTCATAATCTTATACCAAAGGCATTTATTTATGGATCTATTAGCATAAACTCGATACTTTTAAAAATTTACACACACATATTATTTTAAGGTTATTTTGTCCTTATAAAATCATATGTATCCTTCAAAATTTTAACTATTTTTGCAGTCACGTTAAGTACGTTATAAAAATATTTCTTACAAAAGTTTAAAGTTTTTTAACAAGGGATGAAATAAATATAAATTTTTAAGCAATTAGCACTTAAAAATTCATATTTAATTCATATTTTGTTAAAATTTTAAAGTTTTGTGTGAGAGATTGTTATAATATTTTAAACATCTTTGTAAAAATTCATTCATAAAAATATGAAAGGACATATGATTTGATTTAAGAACAAAGACCAAAAATCATAACATAACACATTTAAGGGACCAAAACTTGCTAAAAAAAATTACAGAGACTAAAAATAAATTTTAATTTATTCATGGGAACCAAAACCTTATTTAGCCCTTACTTTTATATTAAAATAAAACAGTATACAAGCATGGATAATAAACCAAATATATTCATTTTTATCAAAATATACACACTTGAATAGTTTTCAAATTAGGCATACATGTATCTAATCTTACATGTTAAATCTAACATAAGCAAAAATCACTTTTGAGATACTATAGGGTTTTGTGGTGGTTTGGTTTGCCTGGGGTTACTTGCAGGGTTGGGTGTGGTTGTATCTCCTCTTCCTTCCCGGGGTGGCCTTCTGGCTATTTCTGTTGTTTTTTGTTTTTTACAGGTGTTTGTCGGGTTCGCTGCTGATTTTGGCTCTCGGTTTCATAGAGTTTTATTTTCTTTTTGGTGTTTTTGGCCTCTTTTAGGGTCTTGAGGGTGTGCCGGCTCCGCCTGCGGGGTTTGGGGATTTTGTCCTTTGTGGTGGTTTCTTCGAGTATCGCTTGTCGGCTCTAGCTGTATATTCTGTACTCTTTATCCTCCTTTCTCTTTTATATTATATTATATATATATATATATTCGCCTTTCAAAATAAAATAAAATATCATCATGCATCCTTAAAAGTAAAATTGTGTATTGTGTACCTTCACCACAACCATATATGAATAAGTGTGTAGTCATATCTCCATCAAAGTTATATTTACTTCCTCCGATCACGTTTATAAACAAAATTTCCTTTTTTAGATTCATTAAATAACTGATGTATCTGAATTATAATATAGTCCAGAGACATCAGTTATTTGACGAATCTTGAAAAACAAAAGTTGTTAATAAATGTGACCGAATGGAGTATTATTTAACCACAAATAAATAAATAAATCAAACCTACATATTGCAAGATCTTGTGTTGGAAACAAGAAAAATTTCAAACGAGATGATGATGGTTGCACAAATAAATTTTAAAGTGTGTGAACACGCTAAGAGCATCTACAATGCTAAACCCAAAAATTTTAAGTTTACTCCAATGTAAGAACCATATGTATGTTCTTATATTACTTTAATGTAAGAAACTTCTTTATTGATCTTAATATAGCCTTTAGGGGAATTCCAGTGAACCTGATGAGTCACATAATGCTTACTAGTGGTACCGAGAGCGTGAACCATAGAGGCATGATAAGATGTTATGTTGTTGACAGAATTCCAAGTCTTTCTTCGCATTTTAGAAAATTTATTCATTTATGTTTTTCCAAATTTCAATACAAGTTACTATGAACTTAGTACCCGCCTTCATTCTAGCATGGCGTTTAAACCAAATATGACAATCCTGCATATAAAAATTGTATGTGGGAGAAACATGCATCCAAATAGGCATTGCTCTAGGGGCAATCTCGTAGAGTATGTGGATCACTTTTAACAGTAGCTCCACATCTATATATGACAGGAAGTATTGGAGGGACAAAAAGACCTAAACATAAAGACAAAATGACCAAATTGTTCACTCGATTCTAATAACCATTATTTCATTTATTTTTCTTACCTTGTCCGATTCGATTCTCTACTAGTGTACCATTTTTAATGATAAAGGACCTAAACATGAAGAGAAAATGACTAAATTGTTATTAAAAATAATAGAATCAAATAAGTTTTCTGTCCTTATAAAATTTTAGAATTTCGTTTTTTAGTCCCTCTAAAAAAATTTATTAAGTTTTGGTCTTCAAATATTTTCCGTCACTATTTATGATCCATACTTTTAAGTAAAATTATGTGTATCTTTAGAAATTTTAAATTATTTTTTGCAGTCCTATTTAAATTTAATACATTATAGAAATCTATTTTACAAAATTTTATTTTATTTTAACAATGGATGAATTAAATATGAATTTTTAAGTTATTAACCCTTACAAATTCATATTTTGTTAAATAATTATACATTTTGGTGCAAAAAATTATTATGATACTCTAAACATCTCAGTTAAAAAATTTCAAATTTCTGATATAAGAATGAATACCATAGTGTCGTACCAAAACTATCCATTGCCTTCCTTGTACCAAAATCAAGTGATGAAAGCATTTTACATCTACAAGCACAACAAATACATAAGACAATAAATACTCTTGACTTTGAAAGTTGACCCCTTTTTGTGATGGCCCGTGGCCGACCCAAAGGCCAAGTTCCACCGATTACCAATCTCAACTCTCAAAGTCTTATCAAATGCTCAGTTGAGAGTTCAGCCCCTAACACATGACAACCCTTATTTACTTTTTTCTAGAAATACCCTTAAGAGGCATGATGTAAAAGAAGAGTGGTCATATTTAAACAAATATTTGTGAAAAAATTTATGACAATTTTTTTTTCTTTTTTTATTGGTCAAATATAATAAAGAGAAAAAGGAAGAGAAAGAACAAAACAACTATGTAAATATGAGATAAAGTTGTTAAAAAGTTCTCAGACTTCTAATATAATTTAGGGTCATGCTAACCGGTGCCCCCGGGGCACTGGTTAAGCATACAAAAAAAGGAATTTATTACCATAAAAGGAAACTTTGTTGACTTATTTATGGATTAATTACACAGTTTTCAATGCAATAATTACTATATAATTTTCCTTTTTAGTATTCTTAACCGGTGCCCCGGGGCACCGGTTAGCATTTCCCTTGATTTTAATATAAAAATTATTAACGACACAATCATTTACCATTCTGTTTCTGCATAATTTATTTTTAAAATAAAATAAAATTTAGTTTTAAATTTGAAGAATTGTGGAATGAAATGAAATGAATGTCAATTTGGTTTTGTGGACAATCAAGTCAGTTGCGTATGCGTGTGTACGCACTTAAGGTCTCAAAAGGTCCCCAAAAATCAATTAAACATTGATAGATATATTTTGAACCACACACGATATCTTCTCCGACACTTATTTATTTGGCGGAGTCTACTATTGGAAATGATTGATTTTATTTGATTCTTCCTTATTTTAACAATTAAGATGATGTGTTTAATTTGGTGATTTTAATCGGTTGATGATGTTAGTTGTTTTATACTGTCAATCTATTCTACTTAATCGCATATAAAAAAAATATAGGTATTATCATGAAGCAAGTGGAGAAAACCAAAAATCAATATCATTGTTAGTTGATAGACCCTCACCACTATGCTGAGAAAAACAAAAATCAAAAGCCTCTGCAAAAGACTTAGAAACTTATGGAAAATATTAACAAATGTCCAAGAATATTTGTTAAGAAATTATAAAAGTTGAAAAAGCATTACTTTAAAAATTATGTATTTACCTTTTTAAAAGTTGAAAAATATCTTTTCTAATATAAATTTCTTTAATTTTTTAATTACTTAATCAGTATGATCCAAAACTTATTACAATCAATAAAACAAAAAAAATGCAAAAGGAGCATGTCAAGTTTGCTAGTGGACCCTCACCATTGTCTCGTCGACGCCTACAATTATTGTTACTAAATTCTCAAATCTTTCATCTTGGTTTCACACCATTTAAAAAAATATATATTTTGGTTTCATACTATACATTCAATGGTTTACGTATGAGAGTTTGACTCTACTCAGTTTACTTTCTCTTATTTATCGTCTATTTATAAAAGAGATAGATAAACATAATAGATTAATGATTAGTAGATCCCACATGAGAGATTGAAAGTATCTTTCATTTTAAAATAATTGTATTGTTTATAAAAATATATATTTTAAAATAATTGATTCATATTATTAATTATTTTTTTCAATTATAACTCTAATTAATATTATTTTTATTAATCTTAATTTAATATATTCTATTTTCAATCTATAATAATGAGTAATGCGCCAATATATGACATTCAAAATCATTTCTTTCGCTTTCACTTATACATTTTTTATTATTATGTATGAAATGATCAAAAAATTCAATTAATATGAAATGAAGGAAGTAATTAATAAAAAATAATAATAAATGAATTAAATCCAAACTCTACGGTAGGGTGGCATTTAGGATGATAAATTTAAAAACTTTCTTTATGATATAGTGGAGCTCATCTATCCATCATTGATATACCGATTAATTTATTAGGCTTTGCTAACGAACGTTTTAAACATACTCTTTAAGGATCTTAATTGAGAAATCCAAAAAGTAAAACAATTTAATTTTCAATGCATCAATTTCTATAAAAATTTATCTTTAAAGATTGATAAGGATAGTGAGGACATTTATCAACATTTCTCTAATTTAATTTAGGAGTATGTTAACCAGTGTCCCAGGGACATTGGTTAAACATGCAAAACAAGTAAGTTTTCATGAAAAAGTTGTATAATTATTACTTGGTTAAAATAACATCTTGTATTTTCAAAATAAATTTTTTATTTCTAAAATCTTTAACCAATGTCTTGAGGGTACTAGTTAGCAAGACATGTTAACTTGTGCCTCAAAGCACAAGTTAATGATTCAAATATATAAATAATTTACTGAAATATGTGCATTGATTTAGTATTTAACTTTTTAATCAATTAAATGCACAAAAGCTTAGAGAATTTTTTTTTAAAAAAGTTTCTTAACATATGCTCTAAGGGCACAAGTTAACACTATCCTTTAATTTATTAATGGTTGATTGACATGACATTAAGGAGGGATACCTGCAATTTGAGACCCCGCAATAACCACTATTTTAATGAAAAATGCAAGATCTTTGATTTCAACAAAACAGACTTACCGATAACCAGGCCCACATTCACCATTTGTCGCTTTTCTCAATAAAATTATATTATTTCTCTTTGTTCTCTCATTTTTAATTTTATGAAAAATACTTCCAAAAAAATACTCATTCTAGTTACATTTATAAATAACTTTTACTTTTTAAGATTCATTAATTAAATCATGTATACAGACTATATATAGTTCAGATACATCAGTTATTCAATAAGTATAAAAAGTAAAATGTTGCATATAAATATAATTGAAGGAAGTATGTCGCAGTCCCAAAGTTCACAATAATCACTTGCATCTTTAAACGCCTTCTACTCATTCCAAACTTCAAAATTATAATCACAACAACAAAAATCATCCTAGATCAACTGTCTTCCCCTTTTTCTATTTCCAATTTTTGTTTGAATGCACTAAAAAGCAAGGGTAAACTATTTCAAAATTTTCGTCCATCGACAAATGGTGTTCTGGTTTTCTCTCTATCTAAACAACAATTAAAACTTCTTGCTAAATACCAATGTTTATTTGAGTTAAATATATTTTTAATCCTATAAACATTCAAATTTGTCATTTTAGTTCTCTTAATATTTTTCTTTAATATTTAGTCTCCAAAAGTTTTCATTCATCATTTTTTGTCTTTATTTATAAATCAACTCATGTGTATCATTCAAAATTTTGTTTTTTCAATTTAGGGTCATCTTTAAAATATTACAAAAATCTTCTAGATTTTTTTTTAACAAAATATGAATTAAATAAGTAAATAAAAACATAAATTAAATATGAATTTTTATGTTTTTGACATTTAAAACTTTATATTTTGTTTAAGAATTCTATTTTTTTTTTGAGAAATTCATATAATATTCTAAATACTATTGAAAAATTTCATTCAAATATTTGATTGGTACACCTTAAGTGACTGATAAATAGAGATTAAAAGTGATAATTAAATACTTTTAAAAGACGAAAACTGAAATAAAACTTTTAAAAAGATTAAAACAAAAATTTGGAATAATTAACAATTGCAATCAACATGTGTTGATTAAAAAGTTCACTTTTTCATTATAAGACTTTCTCACGCTAAACGCCACCTCCACATGGTTTGATGTTGAGTTGCACTTGCACAGTTGCACCTATGCTTGTCAATTTTATTTTATTTTATTTTGTAATAATCATGATATAACACCAATTATTCATTTTTTATCGTTTAGACCCACCAGTGCATGGGTAAGCACTTAGGTGACATAAAATTGGTGATATTGACCAACTACATGTGACTTTTTTTTCTCTTTCTTAAGGCTTGTGACATTGTGATATCGATATCATTAATTTTATGTCACCTAAATGTTCCTCAGCACATCCATACCCAAGTATGAATGAAAATAACCCGTTCATACGCACTCATATTCCTTGAATATTAGTATAACCCACATTCATTTAATGAAAAAACACTATACCCACCTTTCCTTTTTTTTTTAGGGAACACTATACCGAACTGTTTTAGGAATAATCAACAAATCTTAATAGTTGCTTGCATCTCTACTTGGAGCACTACAGTGTGTAGACGTCCACCTCGGCCGGTAATAATAATAAAGTAGTTACTCAATTCAAGCTTCGAGGTTCACGTGGAGAACGCTAGCAAGCTAGGATTTTTGGAGAAACTTTTATCATATGTTTGTCATCAAATCATGTCTAAATCATAAAAAAAAAAAAAGTTTTATTAACTATTATTTCCGAAGCACTCTTTAAATATTTTAAATTAAATAATTATTTTTTAAAAAATATTAAAGTTTTTTATTTTCAATGCATTAATTACACAAAAATTTAAGAAAAGTTGTTATTTAAGATCCTTATTTAGAGCATCCACAATGGTAGTTCATTAGTATGGACTCCTTAAATGGACATCACGTGTACACATAACCTATTAATAATTTTTTAATAAAAGCACATATTAATGACTCCAATGACAATACATGAATAAGAATTCCAATAAAAAGTACTTAAATAGGTTTCACTAACTTTACATAATTAAACAAAAATAATTTATTACTTATTTTGCCAGTGGAACCAATTAGTATATGTTTTGTTACTTATTTAAACGTAAGATCCGTTAGTTGCCTATGAGAGAAAGAGTCCTTATATAATTATCTGTTACTTAATAGAGACTCATTTTTTCTTCCTTCAACGAAAGTCCTTAACAAAGAGTGGTTTTTATTAAGTAATGATTTCATTGAAGATGCTCTTAATGCCTTAGTTAACATTTTAAAAAAAAATCATATGTCTTGATAATATAATAAAGTCTGATTGATAGAGGGGGGCTGCCCACTACCATGGTCCAAGTTTTATAATCTTGAATACACCCAAGTCTACAAATCATAGGCAAGACTTTCTATTCTTGGACAGTGTGTTTGAGAGTCGAGTTTTAAAAGGAAAGAGAGAAGAACACTTATTTTTCTTTTCTTTTTGAGAAGACTAACTTCTAAAAAAATTTAAATAAGTAAATAGTCTCCCTAAATATATGAACATTTGATTTTAGTTTCTCTAAAATATTTTTTAAGTTTTTGGTCCCTCTAAAATTTTTCATCAATGAAATTAGTCCATCAATAAAATATTTTAGGAGAACTAGAATCAAATGTTGATATATTTAGAGGGACCATTTACATAATTATCCCCAAAAATTTATGATGATTATGGAGTAAATGTTTTTAAAAAAAATTAAATGTGTTTGACGTATTATGATTATTAATTACAATGTTATATTTTTAAGGCTAAAATGCATTTTTTCCCCCCTAACTTTTAAAAAGTTGTAATTTTGGCGTTCTAAGATTTAGCACCTTTGCAATAATACATTTAGGTCAATTTTGACTCAGTCAACGCCTACGTGGCATACCAAGTGTGTAAATAATGAATTAAAAAAATACGACATAATCATTTTATAAATTAAATAAATTAAAAAAGATATTAAAAATTAAAAAATCAGAAAAAATTAAAAATAAAACCCAAAACAATACAAATTCATCATTCTTCATCTCTTTCAATCCAAACCCAGAATAAAAAAAAAATTAATTAATTCAAAAGACACAAAATTGTATTCATTTTCCAACTTTCAGAACATACATGAATGGAAAGAGCATAGAAGAAAAGTGGATCCACAAACAACCCTGCTGCACATACTAGCAAGACGACTCGGTTCCATTCTTGCAACCACGTTGCTCGTGGGTCTACTACTCGACTGATACTTGTTCAAGATTTTGACCTTCTATAATTCACCGCTTGCTGCTCTTCTTCCTCCTCGTCATCATCGTCTTCATTCGCGGTGTTGTATGTTGTGTCATCATGTGTGAAGCACGTGGTGGCCACGGTGGATATAGGAAGAGTGTTAGGCAGTGTTCCTTTGATTATGGATGTTAGGACCTGCAGGTTCAGATTTTGGTTGGATTGGATTGATAAAAAGAAGTGAAGATGAAGAAATGAATTGAAATTAAAAAAAAAAAAAACTGATTTTTTTAATTTCATTTTAATTTATTTAATTTAAAAAATGATTATGTGGATTTTTTTTTTAAATTCAATAATTACACATGTGACATGCCACATAGGCATTGACTAAGTCAAAATTGGTCAAGAACTATTATTGCAAAGAGGCTAAATCTTATGGGATCAAAATTGTCATTTTTGTTCATAGAGGCAAAAATCGCAACTTTTAGAAACTTAGGGGGAAAAGTGCACTTTAGTCTATTTTTTATAAAGGTAATTTTTCTTTTCTAACCTCAAAGCACTCAATCATTTTTGTTGGACAACATAATGAGGTTTTTGGTCAACTCTTTAATCAACTTAAGATTACAATGGTGTGATTGATGAGGTATTCTTCCATGGTCATAAGACCAAATCAATAATGTTTGGACACACACATAAAAATATTCTACTCAAAATATTCAATCATCTTTTTTATCAATTTCCTCCTTATTATTAAAAAAATACTTTTTTATGTGTGTGACCAAACACTATTTGTTTGGTCCCGTGACTATATTAGAATTTCTTGTGATTGATAACATAAGAAAGGATTTTTTATTTTTTATTTTGGTTTAGATTCTTGAATTCTCTTCTAGTACTATTTCTTTCATCTATCTTGGTTTACCTATCTTTAAAGGTAAAACAAAAGTTGTGCACCATATGCTTGTTGTAGACATAATCAAGTTGTTAAAATTGTGATTCGACTAATGCTTATTTACACCTTTCTTTTTTATTGTTTGCATATACCTCCTATTAACATCGTTAATAGATGGATTAGAAACTTTGTGTGGTCTTATAAAAATTGATCGAAGAAAGATGGTTGCACTAACTTAGCATAAGGTGTGCACTCCTATCAATCAAGGAGGGCGACCTTGGGTTGAAATCTATAAGCGATATCAATGTGGCTGCCACCCTCAAGCTTTGTTGGGAGTTGGTAACTCCAAATGACTTGGATCGTCACTTTGTCTTGTCCCAAGACTTGTGTTTGAGGGGTAGTAGACCGTCGATATTCTATTAAGAGCTCAGTGTCCTTTCACAAGGGCTTGCTGGCCTAAGGGCGCGCCCCCATTCCTAAAATCTTGTCACCATCGTTATGGCTTCTAGAAGAATCTATAGTGCGTGCTTTGTATATAAAACGTGACATAGGGCCTAAGTCACATAATTATAAGCCCAAAAGGAGTTATAAATATCCACTTTGAGATCATTCTCAAGACATGATCAAAAGAGACTAAACCCTAGTTATCAATATTGTATTCACCACAAGTACATGACCAATAGGTCATTCTTCTAAAGGTTAGAGTTTTGAGATCTCAACGACCCCTGGAACACACAATATAACCTATTACCTGCTCTATCTATTCATGTGATCTTCAGGACCCCATACCCATTCGTACTATAAAAAAGGAACCACCTTCAACCTGTTGATACTTCATCTCCACGACATCATCTTTACTTCCTCTACAAGCTCATCAACCTTCTTTAGCATGTTATTGAAAACTTTGTCATTTCTATTTCTCCAAATCATATAAATTACCCATATTTACCTTTCCAATAATTTACACATATTAGCCTACATTTTTGTTGTTGCATATTTACATGCATTATTATAAAATATAGTTGAAATATGATACTGAAAAAGAAATAAAATTCTATTATATATAGTTAAATTCTCTAAAATCTCATGTTAAAATAGAGTATAATTTTATCGGTCTATTAAGTTGTTAATATTTAAAAATACACCAAATTTAGTTATTTAAATATGTTAATATAAAATATGTTTTTAAATAGCCTTATAAATCATACTACTTTCAAAAAAGTCAAATCCATACCTAAAAATAAACCTTACTAGGTAACAAGTCAATAGGACTTGAATTTTTTAGTTAGACTAAGCTTGAGTCTTGCAAAGTCTAGTTCGACAATCAACTTCAATTTTGCTTCCAGCATGTCTGCATGTGATACTAGGACCAAGCACAATCTTCTACTCCTCAAGTCATTTGCCTTATTCCCTTCTACATTCTAATTATTATTTTAAAGAAATTATTAACTAATTAATTGATATCATTGCAACTCATTTGGGTTGGCCTAGTGGTATTGACTTGGAATTTGAGAGTGTGTTTCTCTTCAAGGTCTCAGGTTCGATTCTTTTTGGTGTCAATTTGAGGGGTTAGTTTAGCTTCTTAAATTTAATAAATAATAATTTGCAATGATATCAATTTTTTTTAATATGCTTCCGTTTCTATTGGAGTAGGTAAACCATCATACCAAATTGTCCTCTAGAACAACAAATGCACATACCAACACCAAAACAATGATTTTATTTGAACAAGGCGTCATCAACATTGCATTTTACCTCTCCGTCTCTAGGTGGCTGCCATATAATGTTGCTGATAGTTATGCTGTTTGCGTTAGTCTCCCTTTGCCAGACCTCCATCCATTGCCACATCCTTCCCTACATCCTCCCATACTTTTTCATTTCTTCTCTGCCAAATGCATCACAACATGATAGCGAAATCAAGGACTTGGTGTTGCTGCAATCTATCTATTTAATGTATTAAAACAGCCCCCAACTACATTCATGGACAACTCAGCTCTTCCATTGCCACATCAAATATATTTGATGTGGCACCTTCAAAATGCACTTAACTATCACTCTTCTAGCTCTATTGCTAGCTCATATCCATTGTGTTCCAAAGAAAAGGAAAAAATTATGTCCATCTTTCCATAATTTGATTTCTGTTTTCTTCTTAATTTGCCTTTATTGCACAATGGAAACTTACTCCCTCATCTGTTACATCGTGTTCCATTTTGTAACTCCCACATCAATTCAACATATTCTATGCTACGGTTACAACTCTATTTCTCAAATCCATATGCTCACCTTCACTATTGCATTTGTAATTAACCTTTCACCGTTACACTATTTTACCGTCGTCTTCCAATTCTTCTCCAACAACTTTACACAATGACTACTGCATTTCGTCTTGTGATTTTCAGTTTCACATTTTTATGAACTCCTTTGTTTTCAAAATTTTTACAAATTATGCGTGCTGACTTTACTGTCATGGTGAAGGAAACAATCTACTACAAGTTATTGAGAGGTTAGGTCACATTGTTTATGAGATAAAAGTGGTTGCGAGGAATGTGAGTAGCAACACCATCAACATTATCTTCCTTATTTCACCATTCAAGTTGTCTCTTATTTTTTTACTCATCTATTTAATTTTACTATGCAATTTTTCTCCTATTTTTTAGTCTTGGTGTGTTTATTATCAATCACTTTGTGAATGAAATACTAGAAACTCTCGAATGTCCTGCGGAATTACCTGCGGATTTTCTGAACATTTCCTGTGGATTTTGCCTAGGATTTAGGTTCCCAGATAATACCTTCGTGGATAATTGTTCCTTTAGGATCTGCAGGAAACATTCGATCAGTGATAGAGGAGTTTTCCTGCCGCAAGTACGTTTCTTGCAAAAGTAAAAAATTTGTGGTTTTTAATGATTTTTTTTTTTTTGACATCCTTAACCATTGTCATTAGAGCATTCGTTAGCGAAACCCTAAAAAAAGGGTCTTGTTAACGGGTGTCCTGTGACACTATTTAAGCAGTCTAAATTAAGTAATTATCATTTAAAAATATCAAAGTTTTTAATTTTCAATACATTGATTAGACAAACTTTCATAAAAAAGTTACCATTTCAGATACTTAACTAGTACCCAGAGTCAGTTAACCTTTCTAAAAAAAAAACAATGCACTTCAATGCATTCCAAACAATAAAAAACAAAAATCATAAAAGATAATTTTTTTTTAAACATTTCAGCATTAAAACAAATTAGATGTGCAGATCATAAGAATATTTAACAATTACACTCATCATACAACATGATAAATTTAAAGAAACACATGTCTCTTTATATAGTTGAACTTCCGGTGCCCAACCGCTAATGTTTCATAACTCCTATAACTACTAAATCATTTCCCCCCACTCCCCTTATGCCACATGTTCATTCTCCAAATATAAAGATGTGTAGGAAAAGGAGCATGAACCTTCTACCAGCATCTTCAGTAAGCTGCTAATCCAAATTTTGATCTGGGACATGCAGGAAATAATTGACATCACAAATATCAAGTATTTAAAAAGATAAGTTTCTACCTCGAAATCAAGAATCAGAGGACCCTTGTATCTCAAGGTTTTGAATTATGGAGTAACCCCTTTTAAGTAGAGAGAGTCTTGTCTATTTCCTAGTTGCATTTTCTGCCAACTCATCTTTTATCAATCTCCTAGTTGTACAATATCAACTATAAATTATAAGTTATGGGTTAACTTATTAGTTATTCGCTATTTTTATCGAACAAAGTCTATATTATTGTAATTAAGAGACTTGATTGCCTTTTTTAGTTATTTCAGGAATCTAATTGCCAATTTTTAGATGAAAGAGAGAAAATAATTAAACTGACATTGTGCATACACAATAAATATAAAGGTGTTCTATTTCACATACGATTTTTAAGTCTTTCGGTTCAATATTTGTGTTCTAATGTTATGTTATTTCTCAAAATATTTTAACATTGAATATAAACAAAAAAAATATTAATTACAATCGAGTTTGACATTTTATTTGGATATATGTTGATTTGGACTTAAATTTAAAATTATAGGGTCTTTCTTCGGTATCTAAAATTAAGATATTCAAAATCTTACAAATTTCAACAAAATAAACAACCCGCAGAAAAATCCGCATGAAACGCCTTATGAAGAACATCAACAATACCTGCGAAATTTTCTAAGATAACGTAGAAATTATATTGGATAATAATTTCGCAGAAAAATCCTCAGCATAACATGTCTTACCACCACC
>Ga0315913_1005188_pt1 | contig 15813 bp, 13 predicted proteins | sample MpolsnodulesMG_FD_207736 | JGI IMG/M metagenome (GOLD analysis project Ga0315913, IMG submission 207736) | Medicago polymorpha root nodule microbial communities from Los Angeles, California, United States - small nodules | ecosystem: Host-associated > Plants > Roots > Nodule | place: USA... | reverse complement strand
TAGGGTTTGGGTACGGGGGGCGGGGCGAGTGCATGGAAGCGGGGGCGAAAACGGGGATGCTTAAACCCGCCTCGTTGCCTTGTTTGCGGATTATTATAGGCAATTTGTTGCTTGGATACACGTCCCCAATGATATTGAAACTATATAAGTTACAATGAATGAAAATAGTGATGAAGTCATTGCTAACATGTAACTCTAAGGATTTTGTCTTGTGGTAAAAAAAAAACTTGAATTCTGTCTGTTTTAGGTTCGAACCTTGATAGTATTCATAGAAGAGGGTAAATGTAAATTTATTTATGGATCTTGCTAACCAATGCCATCAGACAATAATTAAGGAATCTATAAATAAAAATTTTGTTTTTAAAATATAAGTTTTTACTTTTGATTAAGTAATAATTACACTATATTTCATAATAAGTTACTTGTTTTCTTTGTTTAACTAATGCTCCAAAGACACTGTTTAACATTCTCTTTTATTTATAAATACTTTTTGAGTCTTAGAGTTTGGATGATGAATATTTTGAGGGAATTCAAATACTTTGAGGTAAATTCCATTATTTGGATAATAATTTGAAGAATTTTCAAAATTCTTCAATTTTTGCATTTTGGTCCTTAAATTTTCATTTTTTTTAATTTGATCCCTTAAATATTTGAAATTTACAAATTGACCCCTACTTTCAATTTTAATTTGGCCTAAAAAATTAAAATTTATAAGTTGCCCAAAAATGGTGTCAATGAACTTGTTTATTACTCGATCCAAACAAAAGTATTAAAAAATAAAAATAATTTAATTGTTTAAAATTCTAAATTCTTTAAATCGAAACATCATTCTCAAACCCTTCATTTCCTGGGATTTTATAATTAAAAATGGGCGTGTAAAAGAAAGTTGGAGGGTGATTCTGAAATAAAAAATATAAGAAAATGGGCTTGTAAAGCAACAGAAGAGTGAGTTATCCATCCGTTCTCACATCGCCTCCAGAAATGCTGTTATCAGAAACTCATTTCACTCATACATACACACAGAAACACGATTACGAAAAGTGATTAGCGATAACCCGCTTCTCAGTTCTTCGTCATTCCTTTTGGTTAGTGTTTATAATCTCTGTTCTTGTTAATTTTTGCCATTTGAGTTAAATTTGATTTGGTATACAATGACAATGTTAGTATTGACGGAAGAATTACGGTTTTAAACTCACTTCTAAGAATTTTGTTTTGAATTTCATACTAAAAGGAGACGATAATAATTGTTCATTCATACCATAAACCCTTTTCTATGAATTTCTAATTTTTCAATTTTTGTTTGAAGAATAAGAAGAACAACAACAATATGTCGTCTCTATTCCTCAAAGCAGCATTACCTTTGACGACCCTTCGACGATCCCCATCAATTTTCTTTCTCTCCAGATTTTCCAAAACCATTCCAACTTTAATTTCCACAACCACAACCCTTTCCTCTGTTTCTGCTTCAATACAACAACAACCACTTCCTTCTGAAACAGAACCACTCATTTCCACTGCCAAACCACTCAACGAATCCCTTCAATGGGTTTCAAGATCTCATCATTGCGGCCAACTATCTTCCAACGATGTTGGCAAAACGGTTCGTCTTTGTGGCTGGGTTGCACTTCACAGGGTCCACGGTGGACTCACTTTTCTCAATCTTAGAGACCATACTGGCATTGTTCAGGTTACAACACTTCCGGATGAATTTCCGGTTGCGCATTCTGCCATCAATAACCTTAGATTGGAGTATGTGGTTGCCATTCAAGGCGTTGTTAGGCCTCGTCCAAATCAATCAATCAACAACAAGATGAAAACTGGCTTCATCGAGGTTGCTGCAAATGAGGTTCAACTGTTAAATTCTGTCAATGCAAAGTTACCATTCTTGGTTACTACAGCTGATGATACCAAAGATTCTCTTAAAGAGGAAGTCCGTTTGAGGTAAGCCTTCCACGCTACTTGTCATTGCTGATTTATATTTATGTTCATTGGTTTTTCATAGACGTTAGAATCTCACTAGTTTTAGGTTTTATTGGTTTTTTTCTATCAAGTCTTTTATTTACTAAATTTCGTTTCAGACTTCTCGTTAATTTCAGTTCAAATGCGAGAATTTTGTGCCGAGCCTATCAGAATTTTCCGTACTATGAAAGTGTTTTAGTTTTAGATTCGTAGGTTAAAATTATAGTGGAGCAAAATTCCAAAACATAGAGACATGTAATATTAACAACTTCAATTTACGGCTTCACAAGGCAAACATAGTTTAATCAACCGAGGGTATCACCGAAACACATGCCTAAGCAAAACAAAGTAGAAATGTCAAAATTCATATTTTATTGCAGAACAAAAATGTAGGGTCTCTTTGGATAGAGGGGTTAGGAGGGGAGAACTTTCTTTTCTTTTTTAAATTATGAACACTATAAACTGTTTTTTTAAATCAATTAAGTGTGATTGAACTATTATTATATGATCATCAATCATGACGTTCTTTTACTTTTTTAAACATGCCAAATATATATCAAAATATAGACCTAGCCCTCCAAACCCCCCCTCCCAAACAGACCCTAAGAAAAATTCAACATTATTGCTATTCACCAAGCATCATATGATGCTCATTATTAGACCACAATGTTTGTTAATAGTGTCTTTCTAATGCTTTAGCTCTGCATTAGGTAGTTTACATGAGGTGAAAGAGTTTCTAATTGATAGCCTTCAAAACTCTAATAAGATTTTAGTCTAACACAGCCCTGATTTGTTCTCAATCTTGTGATCTAGTGCTATTCATCCTTTACTGCCATGACTTTGAGCTAGTGTTGCACAATAGTCATTCAATTATTACATTAGTCTCGTATCCTAAAAAAAGTCATCATTAATTGATTATTTTACCCTCAGAGAACATAAACAGCAAGCATTTGGAAAAATATACATAAGTTCAACACCGACTGATATAACATAATGCAGCACAGATCAATTTAAAATATTACAATACTCGAAATTAAATTAGAACTATTAAAGATGCATGGGTCTGGGCTGTTCCGGTCTGCAATCAGCATACTGTCACGGTTTTTCACTGGTAAGACCAGCATTCTGTCTTTGTTTTTCATGGTATCCTTTGTTGAAATCTGTAATGTCTAGGTTTTGTAAGGTATTCATATCTAGGTGGAAGCTGTGATGAGTTTTTTATTTTTGAAGCTTGAAATCGAGTTTGAAAGTGGAGAATTTCTTACTATTTCAAGTTTTGGTGAAGTCTGTTAGTTATTCTGGTGGGAGGCTTTTCTTTGGTTGTATGAGTTAGGTGCGAAGGAGTTAGGTACATTTTTAGCCTGTTCGGGTATTGCCTTGTGTGCTACTGCCGGAAATTTTGCTTGTGGGGATTTGTTCTTGGTTTTGTCTGTTCTGTGTCCAGCTTGCCTCCTTGGTTGGCTTTTGTTTGTATTGTTTCATCCTGGTACATCTCGTGCGTGAGTGTGGTTTTAATATAAGTTGCTCTATAACTGCTTTTGGTATTATTTTTTTACCAAATGACTGCTTTTGGTATTAATTCCTCATTTGGTTGTAAAATTATGATATTTTATCAAGTTTAATGATGTGGTTGAATGTTCTGCTGACACATGTTTGATTCTGGTTGATGTTTTCATTTGTCTTACCTCCATTTGTAATTTATTGACGAGATGAGATGAGAGATTTATTGCTTACATTTAAGAATTTTTAGGTATCGATATCTTGATCTAAGGAGGCAACAAATGAATTCTAACATGTTGCTGCGGCATAATGTGGTTAAACTCATACGAAGATATCTAGAAGACATACATGGTTTTGTGGAGGTACTATCCAGTAGGTTCATCATTTGAATTTTTGAGTCTATTGCACATCGTACTTTGGTTGTTGGTATTTGGTATCCTGTGTTGATCTTTACCTTTTTTGTTCATAAGGTAGATTGAAACTCCAATACTGTCAAGATCCACACCAGAAGGTGCCCGGGATTATTTAGTTCCATCAAGAATCCAGGTATTTAGATTTTTTCACCTATTGCATGAGATTGTTATTTCATTATATTTGTCTAACAGTTTACTAGTCTTTCTTTCTCTTTGTTTAGTATGGATTTTAGATACAATAGAGCAAATAAGTCGACAGACTTTAAAAATATTGGTCTCGTCAGAAGTTCATCCAGGCAATTAGATTTATCTTTTGCATAATCAGATCAATTAATTGTTTTTTCAAATGCTCAATTGGATATTGCAATGTTGAATTTGGTAGTTGACAGGACCTATGATCCCAGCTTCAAAAGATATTTACTACCTATACCTCAATGGCATTAATGTAGAACGTATGCAGATTTGCCTTGTGCATGTGCGCACAAAGGACCGTCCTTTTATATATATCTGTTGTGTTTTGACTGTGTAGAAATGATTGCAAAAATTGTAGTATTTTCCCATAAGTAAGTTGTTTGTATCATGCCACTGAATTTTTATTTTATTGGCATAACATCTTTTATGAGAAGAGCATTGCTAAGATGAAAAGCAATATGAATGTTTTATCTATTTTTTAAGAGATGTAATTTATTTTACGTTTTGTTGATTCTGTCACATGAATTATGAAGCGAGGAACATTCTATGCCTTGCCACAAAGCCCTCAGCTATTTAAGCAAATGCTAATGGTAGCTGGTTTTGATAAATATTATCAAGTAGCAAGGTATAATATTCTTTTATTTTTTTAATTTATTTTGAGGTTATTTGTATCCTGGCTTATGTTATGGAGGTTTGTAAAAACTCTTCCCTTTTTCCCATAAAAAAAGCATTTGGTTGTGTGATTTACATAAACCAAGAATACAGAATGCTTGCTTTTATAAGCTAAACCAAAATTACAATAAAAAGATTGTGATGCAAGTGACCATTTTTCTTTCTGGATTAAATGCAATTTACCTTTTGCAGATGTTTTCGGGATGAAGATCTAAGAGCTGATAGACAACCTGAGTTCACACAACTAGATATGGAGATGGCTTTTACTACTTTAGAGGATATGTTGTCTCTTAATGAAGAGTTGATCAGAAAGGTTAGTTTATGCCATCTATAATCATATTCATTTTATCCACAATTTTGAAGTAATGGAAACATATATTAAATAAAAATTTAGAATGGAGGAACAAGGTATCAACATATGATAACTTTTGGTGATTTGAAATGTCAAATGATACTATTAAAGATTTAGAAGCAGGTATTGATATTTGCAGTCTCACTTATTTCAAGAAAAGATATATGTTGAAATGGGAAGGTGTTAATGTTTGTAGATTTTGTTTGATATAGATCTTTTGTGGACGTGATTTTACATAAAGAAAACCATAAAAATCGAATCATGTATATTATGGCTAATTTTGAAGTTGGTTTTTATTGCAGGTTTTTCTTGAAATTAAGGGCGTGGAATTACCAAACCCTTTCCCCAGGCTTACATATGCTGAAGCAATGAATAGATATGGTTCGGACCGTCCAGATACCAGATTTGATTTAGAATTAAAAGATGTAATGATCTTTATTTCACCTCCTCCATAGTACTTTTGTGGTTTGTAGCATATGGTAGTTTCTATGATATAGCTTGCTGTAATCCTGTGTTGAATCACTGCTTGTGTTTTAGTTTGTATTGCCATAACTTACCTAGATTTGCTTCATCTTGCTAAGATATAACTTTTCATTGGCTGGCAGGTATCTGACATTTTCTCAGGGTCTTCCTTCAAGGTTTTCTCTGATTCCTTGGAGTGTGGTGGTGTTATTAAAGTAATTTGTGTACCTTCTGGTGCAAAAAAGTACTCAAATTCAGTTCTTAAGAAATCTGGTGCAAATGGTGGTATTTACAATGAAGCACACAAATCTGGTGCAAAGGGTTTACCTTTTCTCAAGATCACGGAGAATGGTAAATTAGCAATTCCCTATCAAAACTCAATTTTATGATATTTTGAGAGATGTTTGTTATATTCCTGTGTTTTTTGTGTAATCCTTTGTTTTAGGGGATATTGAGGGAATTTCTGCTTTAGTATCAAGTATGGATTCTGCAACTAGAGAGGATTTATTAAGGCGATGCTCTGCAGGACCAGGTGATCTGATTTTATTTGCAGTTGGTCATCATGCATCTGTAAATAAAACTCTAGATCGTCTTAGAGTTTATGTGGCTCATGAATTAGGTTTGATCGACCATGTAAGTTGGTATCTGCTTTTTAAATGATTTTTTTCTGTCTATCTTTCTCCATTAATCATTTCACTTATGTTATCTTGTTATTTTTGTTTGAATTTTAGGCCAGACATTCAATTTTGTGGATTACCGACTTTCCAATGTTTGAGTGGAATGATTCGGAGCAGAGGCTTGAGGTCTGTTTTGCTTTTAATAACATCCAGCAATGCATTTCTTAATAAATAGGATATCTGGTTATGTTTTCTATTATTCTTTTCATTATTCTTAATTATGGGTTTGTGCAGGCTCTTCATCATCCTTTCACTGCACCAAATCCTGAAGACATGAACAACCTTGCATCGGCTCGTGCATTGGCTTATGACATGGTTTACAATGGGGTGGAGGTGATCAAGATTTATTTCTAATTTCTTTCCTCTCCCTTTAACTTGCGAGCCTTACAATTTTGCGACTGATACTCACTCAATATATAATACTTTGTCAGATTGGCGGGGGGAGTTTGAGAATTTATAAACGGGACATACAACAAAAGGTTTTGGAGACTGTAGGCATCTCAATGGAGCAGGCTAGTACATGTGACTCCATTCCTAGTCTTATTTATGTTTTTCATTTAGTTTCTATCTTTTCATATTTATTAAGTGAGTTGATGTTGGCTGGAAAAATTTAGACTAGAATTATGTAACATAGAAAGCAGAAAAATGTTAGAGCAGGAAGGTCGATACAAGAGGGGATCATAAGAATAGATATGATTTCACAAATTGCCTAACTGCCCCACTCACCCCACTCTAACACATATACCCTCACATGTATCCTCCCGCATACATAGATTTGGTTACTTTGGGTGATTGGGTCTACAACTTTTCCTTGGTCTCCCAATGGTATGAAAAATACAAGCCTATGACAATTTTACTAGAGGCTTTCCCGAAAAGTAGAGCGGAGATTGTGCAAAAAAAATAAAAATAGTAAGTGGAGTTACTATACGAATGTGTTTGGATTACATCACACGGGACGGGACAATTGATTCATTCAAGGTAGTCAAAATTTAGATTTTATGCATGATCGGTAAGGGGAAGTAAAACCGTAAATTGTATAATCGTAACATTAATTGTAAGATTATACAAAACTCATAAATATCAAATATATGCACATAAATCAACATGTATGCATGTAAAATAGCATACGTAAGACAAAACCTTTACATCACACTTGAAAAGTTAAGTAAATTTTAATTCATACGCATAGCTCACATTGCAACATAGTTGCATAACACTTCCGTAATTTAAACTTGAAATACTTATGTAATTATAAAACAATAACACTCGCATAACAACAACATAACACTTGAAATACTTATGCAATTCAAACGTTAAATCAAACTCATAAGTCTCAGACGTTAATATCGATGGGAAATGCTAACAAGTGCCCTAAGGGCACATGTTAAGAATAAAAAAATAGAAATATTGTCTTGGAAGTGGTGTATTCAATTAATTGAAAGTTAACATGCGCCCTTAGGGCACTTGTTAGCAATACCCTATATCTACATATTTCAATTTTCTGACATGTTAATGTGAACTGCAATTTTCTGACATTATAATTTCTTTTTCAGGCTGAAGCTAAGTTTGGATATCTTCTTGAAGCTCTTGACATGGGGGCTCCGCCACATGGTAAGTCTTCTAAAATGATTTATAGCCCCATTCCTCCCTTGTCGATAAACTGGATTATCTTATTAGAGTAGCATTTGTCGGTGCACAACCATACCGAGGAAAGGAAAAAAGGCTAGTTTTCTTTATTTATTGAAGTAGCAGTTATCACTAACTGCATGGTAGTGGCAGTTTAGACAATGGTATTTTTTTTGCACTGCTTTCATTGCTCTTTTTGAGAATTGAAGTGATCACAACACAATCAATTGCATTTGCTATTATCACTAATGCGGGAACCAAGTATTAACGCTGATCCTGAAAACATGCATATGGCAATAGATATATGATAAGACGTAGACATCTAACATTTATTATAAGCCAAACTTATGTTAAAACTACAGCTGCAGAGACAGGAAATAGTTCAAGCAATTTTATTGAAGGTGAAAGAACTTAGTGAATAGAATGATGTGGCACTAACTCTTCTAATTCTGTCTCATTTCACACATCAGTTATAAGACCATCTACAATGGTTTTTTTCTTTCAACACCCACTTTTTCAGTTCCCAACACTCCACATCATTTTCTCTCTCTTATTCAACACTCATTCAACTTTTACCCCCTCCAATGGTTTTTCATTCAACACTCTACCCCACCACTTTTTATTTCTTTTATTCTTATTTAATTTTTGTTTTTATAATTACATAAAATTATCAATTATAATTATCTATTATAATTAAATTAAAATAATACAATTAACTATTTATTTTTTAGTTTTTTTGGAAAAACAAAATTTTGTAAAATAATTTATTTTTATTTTCTTAACTTAACAAGATTAAAACTTCACTTATTTTGCTAATAGAAAGATAATAATAAGATTAAAATAGTGAAAAACTTGGTTTTTTTTTCTGTGTCCAAATCAAATGAACCAAGTCTCTATTTATAGAGGGAAAAAAATCATGAATTTTGGTAATTTTTTTTTTTTAAAAAAATTTAATTTACAACGAAATAATTGAGTTCAAAATATTAAGTGATAAAAATTCAGACAGCCAATCAGAATACGCCACGTGTCATCCATTATCCACAAAGAATCTTCTCTCTCCGCCTCTCCTTCAGCACACTCGCGTCTGTCGGCGCGTGTTGCACACGCGCCATGGTTGGCCAACGGCAAGCTTCCACGTGTCCCCGTGCAGACGGTTAAACATTGTTGAATGTGTTCAACACTTCTCTCCTCCATGTCATCTCTCAACACCATTCAACATCTCATTGGAGCTTCTTCACATGTTGAAAGTTCCATTCAGCACAACCATTGGACATGGTCTAAGTATATAAGTAATATAATATTACTTTCCTTTCCCACTAAACCGAAAACATTTCAATAAAAACAACAACAACAACCAAGCCTTATCCCACGAAGTGGGGTCGGCTACATGGATCAAATGACGCCATAGTGTTCTATTGAAAACCAAATTTGGATCCAACTCATTGACCTCTAAATCCTTTCTAATGGTTTCTCTAATAGTTTTCCTTGTTCTTCCTCTACCTCTTCTAACTTGACTCTCCTCCATTTGATCTACTCTTCTTACGACGGCATCTACGGGTCTTCTCTCTACCTGCTCAAACCATCTAAGCCTATTTTCTACCAACTTTTCTACTATAGGTGCTACCCCCACTCTCTCTAATGGTGTCATTCCTAATCCTATCATGTCTAGTCTTACCATTCATCCAACGCAACATCCTCATCTCTGTTACACTTACTTGATTCTCGTATTGACTCTTAACCGCCCAACATTCCGTACCATACAACATTGCCGGCCTGACTGCTGTCCGATAGAACTTTCCTTTCAACTTAAGTGGTACTTTCTTATCGCACAAAACACCTGAAGCTTTTTTCCATTTCAACCACCCAGCTTGAATACGATGGCTTACATCCGCTTATCCATTTCAATAAAAACATCTAATATTTATCAAGTTGAAATTTAATTGGCATATCTTTATTTTAACACTACTATAAAAACATGAGGCACACAAATTGTATCTCATTATGTTTAATAGCAGTTGATTTTATCGATGATTATTATTTATATATCAAATGCAGGAGGCATAGCTTTTGGTCTGGACAGATTGGTTATGTTGCTAGCTGGGGCTAATTCAATCAGGGATGTCATTGCTTTCCCAAAAACAACAACTGCACAGTGTGCCCTCACGAGATCACCTTCTGAGGTGGATCCGCAACAGCTGATAGATCTTTCAATCACTACATAGACAGGCGTTTAACTCTTCATAGTTCTGTTGCTTATACCCATTTTTGTACTCTGTTAAAGAATAATTTATGGACATTTAAATAAATCAACATGTATTTTTAGGAGCGGTACCATGTAAACCTACATTTCCATGTTGTTTATCACATTTTTTTCGAGCCTAAGAAAATCAAGTTGATTTCAGTTAAGTCCATTACAATTTTCCGCTCTTATTACTCAGGAGGAGCGAGTGGAGAAAAAAAAAGGAAGTCTAAGAACACCACGAGAAGTTATCTATATAAAGGGATATGTTTATTTGTGGTTTGTTTTAAGAGTTTTTATATCTCTGGCTTTTGAATTTAATTCTTTTTCAATAGGTGTGTTCTTTGATGAATATGCTATCCATTCATCAAAGGGTGTATGCATAAAAGCGCATGTAGGAAATGTTACATTCCTTCATTGAGTCTTTTTGAAGAGTTTTTTTTCTTCTTTCCGACAAGATTTTGAAGAGTTGTTTATTCTTGGCTTAACTGCATGTTTGATCCCTTATGTTTATTTTAGTTTCCAAGTTGGTCTTTATGTTTTAAAAGTTTCAAGTTGGTCTCTTACGTTTTAAAAGTTTCAAGTTGGTCCAAAACGTTACCCACGTTGGAATAAGTTAGCACCTAATGATATAAGAATAGAGAAGACACCAAGGATAGCCTGGTGCACTAAAACTTCCGCCTACGCAGGGTCTGGAAACGGGTCCAACCATTTAGGTGTATTGTATGCAGCCTTATCATGTTATGCGGTTTCCAGGACTTGAACCCGTGACTTTTCAGTCACGTGAGAACAACTTTACCTTTGCGACAAAGCTCTCCTTTAATGCAAAAGACACCAATACAGTAGAAAAGGCTCCAGAAGGAACACTTACTAGTGGTGGTTTGCTTTTGATTATCATCCATGAAACCGAAGGTGTGGAAGGAAAACACGATACAAATCTGTTTGCGCGGCTCATATTCAATGGAGAGGAAAGAAAAACCAAGGTATTATTTTATCAGATCAAACATTATTATATATGATACATGTTAACCATCTAATTCTTCTATAACGCGTTGATTATAATTTATTGTTGACTTTCGATTTATTGCTATTAGGGTTATCCATTTGTCATCTATTTCTTAGTATGAACAAATATCATCATTGAAATATCATTGTAACATAATTCGATTCCTCTAAAATATGTAACTCACTTTGGAGCATAAATCAGTCATCGATGGATAAATCAACAATTGATATCAGTTCACTTGTGCGACAAGTTATGTATATATTCAAATATCGACTACTGATTTCTTCACCTTTAATATGTACTTACTTTAGAGGACTCAAATTCACTGTGGCATTCGGTGTCTTAGAGTTTGTTTTAATATTGTTTAACCTTTGTATGAGATTTAACCGTTGTTTTATGGCGATTGTGCAGAATGTAACAAAAAATAGAGATCTATGATGGCGAAACATTTCAATTTTCGTTAGAGAAACCCCCACCAAGGATAGCCTTTATTTTGAAGTGATAAGTGCCTACTCAAAACCAGGCCTGCAGGTAACACTAAAGATCAATTCCTACATTGTTTTATGTCTAAAATTTACTCATTTCACTCAAATATACATGCTTTATGGTTTTCAACATTATTATTAATACCCTGTTTTTTAATCAGGAAACTCTTGGATACGTGGATATAAATTTATCTGATGTTGTTAGCAACAAAATAATCAATGAGAAGTATCATCTTATTGACTCCAAAAATGGATGGATTCAAATTGAGCTTCGGTGCAGAATCCCATAATGAAAGATTATTGGTCGGTAGTAATAGTATGGTACCAATGTAAGTTTGTAATGCAAGTAACATATAAGTTTGGTACTATTTTTGTTGCTGTTGAAAATGTGGTACATCTTGTTATTATATAGTTAGGTTACACTTGCAAAGCACTCATGAAAAAGGATAAAGGGATACTTTCAAATTCTATCTACACATAATACTCTATGTGCAATCTTCATGTTTTTAATTCCCAATCATAATTTATATGAAAACTCCAGGGTCGAGTTTTTAAAAAAGCAAAATAAATCTATTCTTGGACTTAAATAAAAATATGAGAGGATGTACTATTTGGTAAAAGAAGTAATGCTTTTTTACTCTTCAAATTACGTGAAGACCAAATTTAAAACCCAATAAGATTTTATGTTTACGATGATTGCTCAAAAGATTGATAAGTGTCAAAAAGGAGTTAAATAGATTATATATTTTAGGCACTTTGATTATTTGGTTTGCAAGTTATCCTGCGAAAAGCTCACAAATACTGAAGAATCATTTAATTATGTTTTTCACATTTAATGCCAACTCTTTGTAGGAAAATGCACGCCTGGACACTTTAGAAGCAAGAAAACATGAAGAAATGCAAAGGTCAACTCGCCTCCAACTCACAATGGCGAGTAGCAAAAGCAAGCAAAGGCAGGAAGGCATATGTACTCGCCTCCCATGCGCCATGGCGAGTGCAGGGCGAGCACAACTCGCCATGGTGAGCATTTACTTGGGAGGCGAGTTAAGACGGCCTAACCCCTCAGAGCTGACGTGGCAGAAAACCCACTGGGGAAGAAAGCTCAACTCGCCATGGCGAGCACACCTACTCGCGAGGTGAGTTGAGACAGAAAAAAATATAAAAGGACTTCATTCACATCAGAAAAGGAGATCAGAGGGGGGACCATATATTATTATCTGATGCCACTTTAGGAAGGGAGAAAACAGGGGAAAACACAGAGAGAACCTAAGGAGCAAAGAGCACAAGGATTGAAGGAAAACACAAGATCAGTGAGACATCATGGCTTGGTTCCATTCCATCTCTTTTTTTCTCCTTGTAAGGTTACCATGACAATGAGTAACTAAACTCTTTTTGTTGGGATTAAATGTAGTTAACTCTATTAATATGTATTTCCTTTGATTGGGATGTTGTGTGATTCTAATTTATCTTATGATATTGATGTTATTCTTGCTTTCCATGGTTGATCTTATGGATTTGAATGGTGATTGAAAAATACCTTTTGAATCTAGGTTAGAATAATCTTCTATCAATACTCTTGTTCTAGACATGGAACTTAGGTTGGTAATCACTTTGAATATTGGAGCTTAAAGCTTTTGTATCATTGTATAGTTTGGAAAATCGACGATACAACGATACAATCGACTATTGAACTGTTTAATAGTGTGACACATCGACAATTAAACGATCCAATAGAAATCACGATATCATTAAGACACGAATGATGTTGTTGAGCAATATGTGATAATATCGATGGATAGTTAGAATCCGCAACCCAAATCCGAGAATACGTACAAGTAGGTTGATGAAGTTTAATCCCAGCATACTTATTTCCCTGTTAACTCTCGTCCCATTTATAAATTCTTAGTTGATAGTTTATGAAACAAAACCATCGGAAAACCCTAGCTCAAAACGACACCGATTGTTGAACGGCTTAGAATATCGCATCAGTCTCTGTGGAGACGATAACAAAAATACTTACTTTTGATACTACATCAAAGACCTCTAAACAATGCTCACATATCGAACTGTAACCACCTATACTTGTTTATGCAAAATTTTGAACAATTCAAGAAGTCTAATTAGCAATTAACTTTGTTTACACTCCTTATCCGACACACGGTACTGAATTAAGAATGTCAGGATACATCCATTCATTTAAAACAAATTTATATATAAATTACTATTAATATTCTAAGCATTAAAAAATAAAAAATATCAAACTAAAGCAATGTAAACCTAAAAGAACATAATAATTCTCTAAAAAAATATAGGAAAAACATAATAATAATGCAATAGTAAACTAGGAAACCAAAAGACATAGTAGATCGCAACTCAACTCTTTCAAATGTATGTAGTTTATGATAACTACTATTGCATTATATTTTATTTCTTTTTATGGTCAAGTAGCCTGGTGGCTAGAGCTCACACAATTAAATTGTGGAGAAGTGGAGTGTCCAGGGTTCGAACCTTGGCCCCTGCATATAATATGCAATATCCCTATCAACCGAGCTAAGCTCACGGGGATTGCATTATATTTTATTTCTAAAAAGAGTGGGAGAGGAAAAGTCCACCTCTAAAGCATCTAATTGAGCTCTGGCCTTTAATTAACACATTCATCTTCGTTATAAAAACTTGTTCAATCTCTGTCTGTTTAGCTTCACGTTGTTGTATGAAGGTTTCCATCATTTTGACGTACCTTTTTAACTTCCATTAGTCGACGAAGATGATGTTCATCCATGGGGAGATGAATGGTGATTCCAACAAATTCAGCCTCTGAATATTTCAGCTAGCACGTCCAATATATCACCTTCCCATTCAGAAACATACGTTCCTTTACACAATTGATTTTCATAATCTTCCAACTTAGCCAAAGAATTAGCATCATTGTATAGATTATTAACAAATAACTTTTCTTTTGAATCAAGCCACAAACCTTCAAATGATATAAGACATAATAAATTGGATAAACGAATATAGGCGATACCTTTTCAAGATCTGATAAAGATGACTCATTCCTAAGGTGTCTTTGATGCAAATCTTTCGAGATAAATTCACACACTAGACTTGCATCATTTTCATTCACACCATAGTTCTTGTTCAACACGTTATTTTGTTTCTCGGCCATTGCAAATATAGGAATTGTAGTCAGCACACTTTGTGTTACCTTGCAATACTATATAGGGTTCCTAGCTAGGGTTTATTCTTCACTTTTCTATTTATATTTTAAATCTTTTTATTGGAAAGATTGATCTCCCGACTAGCCTAGCCACATCAAACCGATTATTGGCCTGTTTGGCAAGATCTTTCTATAGAATTGTTTCCGGTTCACCCATATGAAGCCTAAGAACGATGGAAATGTGAGACCATGTTTACAACATTTGGCCAGTACAGTTACAAAGGACTGATAGAGTTGGACGTTTTCTTGTGCTCGGAACCTTGCCACACCCTCAAAACCACAAGTTTAGCACGGTATGAGACTGATTTTGATTATATAATCCAAGATATTTTGAGAATGAATTTGGATTATATAATCCGAACGAATGTTTAAATTTATATTTCAATTCACGCTCACGGAAACATATGTAAAGATAAATTATTTTACTCCTTCTATTTCAAATAAAAATCATTTTATCTTAAATTCACTATGGCTAAATATATTTTTGGTTAAAATGCACTTTTGGTACACTTATTTTTTTTTTGAAAATTTAGTACCCTATTTTAAAATTCAACTTTATGGTCCCCCTATTTCAATCTTTTCTTACTTTTGATCCCCACCCAGTGCAAAAAAATTGACTTTTAATGACAGTAAATTTTCGTAGATAAAAGTTCTTTTCCCGTAGCTAAAACTTCCAAATATCTATAATCACGGTTTTGTTGTTGTCGCTATAGCCTACGATGACAAAATTTACTTCAAACAAAACGTTTGCTTTTACCTACGGATTTTACCCGTAGGTATAGAGCTTAATTAGAATTTACATCGGTGGATATAAATAATATAAGGGTCTTGCTAACCAGTGCCCTTAGGGCATTGGTTAAGGAATCCACTAATAGAAACTTTGTCTTGTAAATATAATCTATTACTTTTGTCTTAGCAATAATCACACCACTTTTTGATGCAAATTTGCTAATTTTAACACCTTAACCACTGCCTTAAGGGCACTGGTTAGCATTCTCCATAATAAAATGACT
>Ga0315913_1005186_pt1 | contig 15815 bp, 7 predicted proteins | sample MpolsnodulesMG_FD_207736 | JGI IMG/M metagenome (GOLD analysis project Ga0315913, IMG submission 207736) | Medicago polymorpha root nodule microbial communities from Los Angeles, California, United States - small nodules | ecosystem: Host-associated > Plants > Roots > Nodule | place: USA... | reverse complement strand
TCTACCTTGGGGACTGCTATGAGTCCCCTATTTATAGAGGTGGAGGGCTGCAGAGCCGTTGTAATGGCACACCTGGCTCTGGCGGTTACGAAATCGTGGGAAGTGTAACCGCCAGAGAGTTTATTGCGGGAACGTGCAGAGAGACGTTGTGGTTCGTTTGAACCGGTCTCGCTCGCTCCGTGCACCCCCCTTGTGGGAAAGGGGTGTGTCGCAAGTAATGTTGTCAAACGTGGTGTTTGGGCTTTGGATTGTATTGGGCCTAAGTAAACGGGCCCAAGGTCCTTTTGGTCGGTCCAGAACAGTACCCGTTAAAAGTAGAACCAAATATCCATTCAATCTTTTAGAAAATATTAAATCGAATCAATTTAGTCATTGAATCAGGTTTCAATCTTTGAATCTATGATACCATTAGTTTAATTTTGTAAGGACTAAATAGGATAATTTTTAGTCGAGAACTAATTTGACCCATGCACGATTTGTCAAGACCAAAATCAGTCTTCGATTTGTCAAGACCAAAATCAGTCTTCACACTAATAGTAATCATGGTGCTCTTTTTGTTGTTTTATTTTGATGTAAAAAAATTACAATTATAAAAAAACAATTTTATAAAAACATTTTTTTTTTGAAAGAAAAAACAATTATATTTGTTTTATCATGATGTAAAAAAAAATTACAATTTAGAAAAACAATTATATTATTAGGTGAAATATTGAAGCTGGGATCGAAGGTGGGAGTGGGTTCTCCACTTGACTGAGAAAGTAGCGCCGAATAGCTGTGGGAGAGAAAGGAAGTAAAGCTTTGATAAAAGAGAACAACGCACAAATTAAGAGATCACATTAACAACACAAAACCAACGCAGGGTAAGCAAGATTCATCTTTTTTCTTTTTCTCTCATTTGTTTTCACGTTATTTAAGTTTCTCCACACACGCACACAACATGTTTGATCAAATGTTTCACTCAGCTCACCCATTTATTCACCTCCTTTTTATCAATGCCAATTTCTCTCAATCCTATTATTCAGTTCTGTACAACTCAAGTGACAATACTCCATTGCATCACACACTCAAAATTGCACCCTAAACACAGTTTTTTTTTTTGCTTTTGGATGAATAAATTTGGAAAAATGAGATTTTTTTTGGTCCTGATTGACAAATCCGGAGGGATATGGTTTTTATCAATCATGGGGTGGGAGAAGAAGCTCTTGAAATTTGTAGGGTTATTTGAAACTCTTGTGTTGTCACTTTTCACACAATCACAGAAAAAATCTCTTTTTTACAGAAGAAGAAAACAATCATGGTGCAGTGGCAGAGGCATATTTTCCCCATTCTTCGTCGCATTCATAAGGGACTGGAGCCTGCCAATCATTCGGCTACAAACCTTGCACTTTATCGCTTTCGTTCTTCGCTTTCACAAGGTTAAAAGTGTTTCTGTTCCCATTTTGATATTTTTTAGTTGTCTAGTCACCAGTTATTCAAGTTTGTAAGGGTTTATGGGGAACCGTTTTTTTGGCATTGTAGGTCAGTTACAGAGGCAATGGTCAAAAGGTGTGCCAAGTATCTCAAGGCCTTTTGATCACCGTTTTCAATATCAGGTAAATTTGTGTTTCAATTGAACCATCATCATTGTTGTATTGGTTCCAGTGTTGTCAAATAGCGGCTATAGCGTAGATGAATTTGCACAAATTGCCATTGTTCAGCGATACGCTATTTAGTAGAAGATGTTGTCAAATAGCGGATATAATAACAATGTAGTGTGGGAGCGTAGTGGATTTTGAACAAACCGCTACTTTCTGCGACCCATGATTTTCAACACTGATTAGTTCACAAGTTTGGGGCTTTGGTTTAGTTGGAAGGGAGGACATCTTATATTCTCATGTATACCAAAATTGATTTGATGTTACCATGTTTGTTCCAGCTGTGATTTATGTACTACTAGTAACCCAATTTATTTTAACTAGACTTAACAAATTTCTTAACAAATTATTCGCTAAGGGCCTGTTTACTTTGCGAAATTGTGTTCTGTTTTCTGTCAGTGTTTCCTGTTCAAATGTTTGAAAATAAGGTGATATTTTGTAATTAAAAGTGAAAATGGAAAACGTTTTCTCAAAGTAAATGGGCTCTGAAGTGTTCTCCTAGAAAACGTTTTCTCAAAGTAAATGGGCTCTAAAGTTATCTCCTGTCGACTAAGTTGAAGTGCTTTTGATAGGAACCTGAATTCACAGAAAAGAAACAACTGTATTATTGAATTGAAAATAGATGTATATCAGAACTCAGAAGATAACCCTTGTAACCCCAGAGCAAAAGCTCCTCAGATATGAGATATTTCTCTCTCTGCCTAAACCATAAGGCTTGTATCTGAATAATGATCAAATCCTCTCTCTTGCTATCCTATCCTTTATATAACTCCCATTCTTCTCTAACAAACTAGCCACATCATCAAATATAACCAACTCTCCTATTTAACACGTTTGTTGGGGTTTAGGCCCAAACCCAGTACCTAACAGCTTTTGTTCCCAATGATTGAGTTTTCCTTATTTATTTCAGTCGATTTGAATATTAAATTGTAAATCTATCTATAAAAAATATATATTAAATTATGAATCTTATGCATTTAAAATTGATTGTGCATTTGTGCCGAGGGTTTCCTCAAGCAATTTAGTGAACATTTGCCCATCACGAGAATTCTTTCTTTATAAGTGTGGCCTAAGGAAGCTGATACTTACAATTTCTCCTAGAATATGTTGATCTTTCATGCTCATAGGTTGAAGAATTTCACTCCTTCTAGTAGTTTCTTTAGTAAGCACCTTGTGGATTGTATTAGGGTTGTCTCTTGAGCCTTCCGGACATAGGTTTAAAAGGTTTGAACAAGTAAAATAGGTTAAGATTATTTGGAGCTGAGCTTTCCTTGCTGTTTTGTGGTGGATCTGGTTGGAGTCTTGGAGAGGAATGCTTTGATTTTTCAAGTCGTTTCATTGTTTGTTAAATTGTTTTTGGGAACATTAAGGTTGTTGCCTGCTGGCTTCTTTTTAGTGCTTAGCTCATTCACTTCTAAGGGAGGAGTTGCTGTTTTGTACTAGACATGCTATTATTGTAGGAACAAAACAAAACTGATAAATGAGAATAATACCGATACTTATCTTCTTGCTTCTTTCTAAACTGTGTCAACCTGTTTTCTTGGACTTCATGAGACTTTTATTTTAGAATTACATAGACAAGTTTGTTCAAGTTTATCTTCCAACTAACCAAATCACAATCTTGGGTCCCACTGAGCCTGTGTTAGTGTTATTATATCTCTGTTAAAATTTATTTTGCTACTGAAAATGTCTTCTTACTTTCATGTTTTGTATTTTTATTATTTGTGTTATTCTATTTTAGGGAATTTCAAGCTCTAGCCAGTTGCTAAAAAATTCATCTGAGGAAGCACCTGTTTCGTCACCTTTAGTTCCAGTTTCATCATTCGGTAGTTCACAGGGTGAAGAACAAAATAAGAAAGCTATTACTAAGGCAGATAAAGTTCAAGCAATATTAAAGAAAATAAAGCAGGTTTGAAATCTCTTCATGCTCTTCATGAATTGTTTTGGTTTTCTTATATGCATGATTGGATGTAAGTGCTTTACATTCAATTTTACACTATGGGCATATTTGATAGATTATAAACATCAGTATATAAATTTTAGTCCTGAAAAATTGATAATGGAATGTATTTTGTATGAAAGATTTTAATTTATCACTAAAATGTGCATTAATGTTAATGAAAACCATAGGTTTTCATATAATAAATAGGGAACAAGTAAGGAAGTTATCAACATTTAATGATTTAGAGGGAGAAATAGTTTCCACTTTATGTAATCTTTAACTTTAAATTACACTAGCGTGCAGACAGGCATTGGGTGCTCGTTTTTCCGCTTTTCACCAATGAAAACCTCTGTTGACTTTTATCACGACAAAAGTTTATTTTCAAGTTTTGGACGAAATTCTGTCATTTACTATTATTTGTTAATATCATTAGTTTAGATTTGATTTGTTATGATTGATTTAAGAAATAGATAAGATTTAATCAAAAATTAAATGTGGATTAGATTAAATTTGATTCAAATTTGAAATTAGAACAAAATTTAATTATTTTATTAGGTAAAGAATGATAAAATTTTAAATAAAAGAATTTACATCTTGGGTAAAATTGGAACAAAAAAGCTACACCAAAACTTGGTATTCCCTTTATATAGGTATAAGCTAAGGGAGAAAGTTGCAACAACTAATAACTAATATTTATTCAGGGTAAGAAGTGCTCAATATGATAGATTAGGGTGGGAAGTGCAATTCACTCAATAAATTAGGGGATAAAATACTCTATATTAAATTATGAGCATAGTCTTCTCACTTTTGTCAGAAGCAACATGATGAGGAAGTTATATATAGTAGTCCCTCTGGTCTCATATAAAAGCAGAGATAAACGACTTTTGTACCTATTAAGGAAAGTAGTTAGTCTCATTTAATATTCTTAAAGTTAGAAAAAAAGTAATTATCTTTTCCGAACTATCCCTCATGGGAACTTGTTCCATGAGAAAAAGTGTTATTGAAAAACTAAATCTAAATTAATTGAAGGGATATTAGGGAATAATAGCATTAAATTAAATAGGATAAAAGTAGTTAGTTTTTGCTTATATTTAAGACCAACAATTATAACTTGTTTGTTGTTTATATTTGAGACTGGAGGGAATATCTTGAAGTAAAAAATGGAAAATAGACTGATAAGCAGAACTTCAATGATCTGCTTGGCCCTTATGTATATCTCAACTCTTGCCTAGCCTCATTTATTCGTCACCCGTGACTTGTTAGAGAGGTTAAATACATAATTTGTGGAAATTGCAAACTTATTATATACTTCTTCAAATCTGTCTCTAATTCAACCTGATACCATCATTGTGCATATGTAAATGGAGATGAATATGAGATACAAAGAAAAAAGAATAGACATAACCGTAGCACTCACCCCTCTCTTTCTCCCTTCACAATGGCCATATCCACGCACATTATTCCCTCTATTTCTCTCCCATTCCCAATTCCCTCCTCTGCACTTCCCTCTGCCCCCTTTTCTCCAAGTTTCACACCGCCCTTTCTTAGTTGGACGCGTCAAAATCACATCTACTTGTCAAGAAACTGTTATTTTAATCAGTTTTCAGCATTTTTTTGCAGACAATTTGGCATCTAATTTTCTAGCTTCCCTTGTAGATCTTGATTGCTCTTGAAACTTAAAATTTATGGTTTATGGTTCAAGAGTTTAATTTATGTTCATTTTTCAACTGTATTTCAGAGTCCAAAGAAGGTCAACTTGGTTGCCGCTTTGGTTCGTGGTATGCTTGTTAAAGATGCTTTGCTGCAGTTGCAAGTGCTAGTAAAGCGGGCTTCAAAAACTGTATATCAGGTAGTAACTCTAGTTATTATTCTGTCACTTAATTTGACAAGACAGTAAAAGCTATGTATTTGAATGGCTTTCTAAGTTCTTCTGGGGCATTGGTTTTTATTCATCCTTTTTCTACTCCTGGCCCTTTTCCTTTTTGTTTTTGATTTTGAGTTGGGACTGTGTTACCGGATTGCACTTGCATTACAGAATGTCACATGACATTGACCAATTCAAGTGACACGTGGCAATGCAATTTTTTTTAAACATAAAATATGTGAAAGAGAGAGAAAATAGTTGAATTGGCTTATGTGTCACAAGTGGATTGGCCAATAATATCAGTGGCATTCCCGCATAAATGGTACACATGTGGAATCCCTGTGTTATCACATTTAGTTTGAAGGAATTGCAATATATACCGCCATATATATATATATTATTGTTAGATTTCATTTGAGGTCTTTCTGATTTCAATCGAAGAAGATGGTTCTTCTATTGCTCTTTATAGGAAAAGCAAAATTGAAAGCATGCCTTAAAGTTTTATTCAAATTGCAGGTTATTCATTCAGCCCGAGCAAATGCTTCTCACAATCATGGGTTGAATGCAGATCGCCTCATTGTTGGTAATATTTCTTATGCTCTAAATTATTAGTGGTGAAGTTTTTTTGTTGCCTTGTGTTTCTCTTTACTGATGATGCGAAATTCATGTTTCTTACAGCTGAAGCATTTGTGGGAAAGGGAGATTTTAAGAAGAGAGTTTCCATCCATGGCAAAGGAAGATCTGGAATCATGCACAGACCAGAATGTAGGCTAACTGTTGTACTAAGAGAGATTACCCCTGAAGAAGAGGCAAAAATTGCTAGGCTGAAGGTTCACAACTTTAAGAAGCTAACTAAGAAGGAGGGAAGACTTGTGCCGCACCAGCTTATTGAGACCACTCCAGTTTGGGGACGAAAAAATAAATCTAGCAGTCAAGACGAGACCACTCCTGTTCGGGACCGAAAAAACAAATATAGCCGTCACAAGACCACTCGTGTTTGGGACAAAAAAAAACAAATCTAAGCCACACCTGTTAGGGGCAAAAAAAAAGAAATCTAGCCGTCGAAATTCATGTGCTGCAGTTGCATGATCCTTATTTATTTGCAAGTTTCATGGTTTGATTTATGTTTATGACATATTTTTGTGCAATAGATTCTTGTGCATCACGTTAAAATTGTTGAGAAATATGCAGACTAAGGTTTTATACCGAGACTAGTTCCCAATCCCAATGCCTAGTTTATGTATTAGAATTTTGTATGCTCCTTGTTGCAAATAATCAAATTTTGTACTTAACCATGATCCGTATTATTCTCATTTATCAGCTTTGTTTTGTTCCTACCTCATACAATAATGGCATGTATCGACTTGATTCAGTGAACCAGAATACATCATGCAGTGTACGACTTGATAGGGAAAACGAAGTAATTTTATGTTACCTCATTGCCTCATTTATCCCATGAACTTTACCTTTTCATCTCATCTCCGAGCTAATATATCGGTGTTATGATCTTAGCCGTATATTTCTGCATACATTTCATTAGTATTGTGTTATTTCAGACGTATCTTATAATTAAAAATTTGAACAAATTTAAAATTTTCTTGATAAATCATATACTACCAAAATGTTTAATATGGTCAATTAGTTAAAACACCGTCTTTCACTAATCAATTAACTTAGGAAGAATTTGAAGCAAGTTATATTACATTTACTGCATAAATCATACATTTTTACTAGTTAATTAGTTACTGATGGTCTTTTACTAGTCAAAAGTATAGATTGGTTTTTACTGAAATCAAGTATGGAACAAATACATAAAAAAGAGAGTCAATTTTACGATTATAGTTTAATGATTTTCATCCTGAAAACGAAGTATCCAAAAGGTCCATGCAGTGCTAAGAACACTTAGCAGTGCGGCTTAAATTGTCCAGTTGAAAATAAACCTAAGTAGAGAACATAACATGGTTAGATCAAGCTGCAAATGAACATATATCAGGTCGCAATTAATTTAATATATCATGCTTGAGGTTGCTCTATTTATTGTCCATTTATAAGAGACACATACACAATGATAGCCTAATGAGATCCCTTAAATAAAAATGAGTCATATTTACGTCTAACTCTCTCATAAACGAAGTAAAACTGGTCTCGCCTGTATGTATGTCAGTCAAAGTAAGTAAGAAATTTGTTACCAATCCATCTAGCCATAAACTCATGCAGGCCATCATCGTAGGCTTACTTGCTGCTATTATTTTCTGATGGTGTGCATACAACAATTAGAAATCATGTAGAGAAAAGATAGTAAATCTGATATGTATAGTAAAATAGATCCACAAACAAGCCTTCCTGGTCTGTTTGACACAATTCCTTCTCACACATTGTTGGTTGGAAAGATGGTTTTCCTTTTTTGTAACTTATCGCTCTCGCTCTTCTCTTTCACAAGGTTAATTTTGTTTTTCTGTTGCCATATCATTATTTTTATTAGGTTTCTAGTCACGTGTTACTCAAGTTTGTAAGGGTTTATTGGGACAAACCTTTTTCTGATATTGTAGGTCAGTTAAAGAGGCAATGGTCTCAAGGCCTTTTTATCAGGTAAGATCGTGTTTCAATTGCACCACCACCATCATCATCAATGTGTTAGTTTTGCTGCCGTCAAATAAGCTTACATGAATTTTAACAAATATCCATTGTTCCGCAATTTATTACAAAGTTATGTCAAATTGTGTGCGGCTCTATGGTACACAATTTAGTAAAAAATGCGTCCATACTTGTGATATAGCACTGTAACGTAGCGGAATATGAACAAAATGCTATTTTCAACGATCTGTGATTAACAACACTGATTGGTTTAGAACTTTGGTGCTTAGGTTAGTTGGAATCTGGGCATATTTATATTCTCATGTATACCAAAATTGATTTGATCTTTCTGCGTTCATTGTCAGTTGTGTGGTATGTAGCACAATAACCCAATTAGTTTAACCACTGTTATTTTCTCTATTTTCATGTACAAATCTTTTAAGGCAGGAAACAAGGTGAAAGTTTTGTAATTGAAAGTGAACACAGAAAATGATTTCTAAAGAGTTGCCATTTTGGTTTTGCTTAGATTACATTGCCATTGTCGACCGTGTCAACCTGTTTTCTTGGACTTTATGATCATACCGTTTTCTTGTTCATATTTATCTTTCAGCTAACAAAATCTCAGTCTTGGGGCACACTGAGGTTCTGTTAAAATTATTATATATCAGTAAAGATTTATTCGCTACTGAAAATATCCTCTTAATTTCATGTTTTGTATTTTATTAGTGGCATAATTATATTTCAGGGAATTTCAAGTTCTACCAAGTTTCTCAATAAATCATCTGAGGAAGCACCTGTTTCGTCGCCTTTAGTTCCACTTTCATTAGTAGGTAGTTCAAAAGGTGTTACTAAGGTAGAACAGTTCAAGCAATACTAAAGAAAATAAAGCAGGTTTGAGATACCCTATGTCTTCATGGTCTTGACGATTGATGGATTGCTTTTGATTTTCTTTTATCTATGATTGTGCCTTAGATTCAATGGTAAAAGAAATTCATAATACAGGACATGTCAAATGAGGAAGTGGGAGGGTCAAGAGCTAAAAGAAGTTTATTTTCAAAATTGCAATATGCGCGTTAGGGGTTACTTGAAGGTCACGTAACCACTTACAAAAGTCACAGAAAATCTTGTAAACTGTAATACATGATAAAAACAATAATATTAGAATGAATTGAGTGATGATAAAAGACCATAAATTAATACCTGATACACACAGTTAAGGAAATGCCAGTATCAGGATGGAGAGATGTATATTTTCAGGTATATTCAAGAAATCAACAAACTCAGCTTTTTAAAAAGAGCTGGGATATGTAAGGGGACAAAATGGTATTACAAAACTCTAGTAAGGAATCCACACAGTCACACAAACCGGAACCCATCAATCAAATATAAGATGAATCCGCCTATCTTAAACTCGAAAACTCAGATCTTAAAAGCAAATTCAATATGTGAACTTCATGAGCTGGTCAGGTGACTTCGAATTCCCCGACAGCAATCAAGAAAACTCTTTAAGACTGAAAATATGTTTACTATCTTATATTATGAGGGGGGAATGTACATTTATATAGGCAGGAGTCTCCTAGTTAATACCCAATTAATAGGGAAGATTAATCAATACAATAAATAGTGAAGATAAAACAAAACAGTCACAACTTTTCAATATCTCAACGTAAACTAAATCCCATAAACATCTAGCAGATCTCTATCTTTATTTGCCCATCTAAGCTATGCAAGACATCATATATGTCAACAAAGTAGATGCTTAATTTGTCTCCAGCAATGAATTCATATACTATGTTGTTCACCTCAATAAAACTGACACCTGGCACCTTTTCCACACCTGCATCCCGCATAACCTTCCTTACCATCCGAGATTCACTCCATCTACCAAGTGAAGCATAGGTATTGGACAAGAGTGAATAATTTCCGCAATGGCCAGGCTCCAACACTGTGAGATGACGCAAAGCTTCCTCGGCTAGCTCAGCATCACCACACCTAGTAGAGGCAGCAAGAAGTGATCCCCATATAGCTGCATTTGCTTCAAAGGGCATCCGCAAAACCAGTTCTTTTGCTTCTTGAAGATGGCCAGCACGCCCAAGCAAATCAATCATGCAGCCATAATGCTCAATTTTAGGTTCGATTCCATATCTAGACCTCATAGATGTGAAATAATCGCGGCCTAGTTCAACCAACCCAACATGGCTACAAGCAGAAAGGATGGCGATAAAGGTGACTTCATTTGGCTTCACTCGACCCTCTTTCTCCATGCAGGAAAATACACGAAGGGCTTCTTCTCCTAGACCATGTAAAGCAAGCCCGGCGATCATTGTTGTCCATGTTATAATTGTTTTATGCTTCATATTCTCAAATAATTCTAGTGCTTTCCTTATGTTTCCCGATTTGGCATACATGTCTATGAGTGAGTTGTAAAGAGGAACAATCTTGCTCAATTTGTGTTTTTCAATGTAGTTGTGAATCCACTCTCCCAAGTGTAGAGCACCCAAATCAGCACATGCAGATAGCACAGCCAAAATGGCAATTTCATCTGGCTTTACATTCTCAAGCTGCATTCTACGGAAGAGCTTAATTGCCTCATTGGGATTATGAGCCTGCATAGACATTTGGTAAACATATTAGAACAATACAAAACTAAATATATGATTCTATTCAATGTTTCACATCCAATAAAAATTCACTCTTTTACCACACCACCTCACTTCTGTAACTGTATTTTAAATTTTAAATTAAGTGAATGCCACGAAAATAACTGGATGCCAGTATAAAACTAATTTACACTGCCAGTGTATATCCATTAAACTCTTCTTCACACATTAGTTTAAGACAGTTCAAGATTTAGATTCTATCTAGTCATGCACTCACACAGTTGTGGATCTCAGCCGCCGTTAGATAAAAATCAGACGTTTCAAATTCCAAAATGCATCTTAAATCAATTTGATGAAGTCAAAATACAAGTCATCTTATATTCATCTAACGGTCAAGATTCCTTGACGGTACGAATGTGTACTTTTCCTGACAATAAGGAATTTGGGTCCACAAAATATGTTGGAACATGAATTCCATGTACACGGGAGACTCTGCATTTACAAAGTCAACACATCAATGACCATTGAATCATATTATTAAACGGTCAAAATTCCAAGCTCGTTATTTCGGATATAAAATACTCCGCCCAATGCACCAATTGCGCGAATGCAAAATATCCCAACTATACGGAATCCATTTCCTATTCCCTTAAAACATTACCTGGGTGTAACCCGAAATCATCGCGGTCCATGTAAAAACATCGTTATCTCTTTCAGACATAGAATCAAACAGCTTCCTTGCATTACAAACATCACCAACTTTAACATAAGCAACAATCATAGCATTCCAAACACAACCATTTCCTCCAAACCAATCAAACACTTTCCTTGCAGAACAAACATCATTCTCACCACCACAACAAGAATACATTTGAATCAAGGAACTAACAACATTCACATTCTTATCCAAACCAGTAACAACACCAACACAATGAATTTGTTTCCCCAAACCAACATCATTTAAACAAACAACAGATTTCAAAACATAAGGCAAAGAGTAAGAATCAAACGAGAGTCCGACTTTACGAACGGAGCTGAATATCGAAACAGCGAGTTTAGGGTTTGATGAGGAAAGAGCGTAGATGATGTTGTTGTAGACAAAGATGGGAAATGGACGGTTGTGATTGAAGGTGAAGATGGAGTAGGAGTATGTTGGGAAATTGAGGGAAGCGGTTCTGTGAATGAAACGGGAGAGGTTGATGTCGTTTTGGAAGAGAGCGTGTTTGAGGATGAAAGTGTGGGTTTGTTGAAGGTGGGTTAGTGTGGTGCATTGTGAGAGTAGTTGTTGGAATTGTTGTGTTGTGTTTGAGAGTGTTCTAATTAAGGGTGAATTCATTGGTGATGATGATGATATGTGAAATCATGATGTTCCCTGTTTTTGTTTATTTTGTTCTCACTCTTCAACAATATAACGCCAAATTCAAACCAATTTTGAAATAATAGAGGGAGATAGACATAGTACTCTCGCGTCCCTTATGGCTTTGTGTGATAAAAATAGCGGATAGTTAACTGATAGCTTATATAGGTGAAAATTAGTTTGAGCTACAACTAACTGGTATACGAATAATTTTTGGATTGATTTGAAGATTTAGACACTTCACTTTGGTCACCCATACACAAAAAAGTATCATATAATTATTTAAAAATTGTATTATTTAATTAATATTATTAATTATATTTTTGTGTTTGTAATCAAATGAAATGCTAGGATTGACGATATCTATTTTTACTAGATTGTGTTTTCATTGATGTATTAATTATTATTACTATTTCAACTACAATCTAACATCTAGGATTGCTATAAATAAGATCACTTCCTTCATGTATCATCATCAATTGAAATATATAAAATTTGAGTTTCTCATTTGAAAGTTAAAAAGGGATTCTCTTTTGGTTTCCGAGCCAATATGTGTAAATTATGGATCATAGGACACATTTTTAGGCTTATGGAATTTTAATTGCTTCATACTGGTCTTTTTTTATTCCAAGACTCAATGCTATGAATTGTTTCAGTTTCTTAATTGGTTTTCCTGTTATGTCTTTAACTCTTGTTTTTGAGTGCATGAAATAACTATCTTGAAAATCTAATCGATTGTTTGATTTGAGAAAATATGAATATGATTAGAGAATCTCCTTGACCAAAAGAAGGTGAGAGAATCTCTACACTTATTATTATAAGTCTCACATGTTAGATGACACTCTCCGAGATGGGACTCCTAACAGTGCACCATGTTTAAATGCCAATGTCCTCGATCACTTTCACTCCACAAAATTTCACTCAGCTTTTCTGGTCAAAATCCACCACCACTAAGAACTCTTCATAGGTAACCCTTTCTAGGAAGTTAATTTTCTTATGAAAGCACCAATATTAGTATTGCGATCGTTTCTGAATAGGGCACAGACTCAAGAAGAAAAAGATTAAGAAAAATTTGGAATTCTTCTCTACCATCTCCATTATATCTATTTACATATATATCATGAAATTTATTTTCCTAAAGTAAAACATTTTTTGCCAAGTGGAGGGCTCACTTTACACAATTCTTAAAAGAAAGAGGAGCTAAATAAAAACATACAAAATTGAAATGAAAATAATGCAAAGACTTTGTCTGATATCTTTGGTTGCCAAATATAAGCTGCTCCTTTCCTCTAGCGAAAAAAATCATAAACCAGTCTAGCATCAAAGCTGCAAAGGAGAAGATCAGGACACAAAGATTGAATGAAAATTACATTTTGAATATACATTATTATTATTACTACTTTTTCATTTCTCAACTATAAATTCTTGAATCTCTATTCCGGTATGTCGAGCCCCTCCTTGTACTCTCAATAGAACTTCATCTCCAACTTTTAGTGATGTCACTGGAAAAGCCGTTTTTAGCAGTTTATTTCCTGAATAGTGAAATGGACAACACTTGGTCAAATTGAAGAAACTAACGGAAAATAAAGAAACAAATTGAATTACCTTGTTCGGGACAAACTAAAGCAACTGTCTCTGCATTTTGCAAAAGTATGCTGATTGTTTGATTGTCTGAGTCTGTCTGAAATGACAATTAATATGACGAAATCAGAGTTTAGCATCGATAACAGCAAACATAAATATTAAAATTGAAATAACAATAAACTGACTTGTTAAAAAAATATGAAATGAATCTTTTGTTCTTTGTTGCCACAATATGAAAATATTGCTAAACACAACTAGAAATAGATGGAACATATGGAAAAAAATATGGACTGCAGAACCACCATCACATTAGAGTAAGTCACCTCATGATGATAGAGTGAAAATAAGGAAATATGGAAATATAGATCATGAGTTGTCAACAAATTCATAAACGGTGTAAAAATCATGAGGAAATACTTTTCCACTAATTAGGAGTGATAAGGAAGTTTGGTTTTTGAAGGTAGGAACATAAGGGTTAGATAGATAAGGGATTATGGATTCAACTTCTCCATTAACATTTCTAAAATCTAATTACTACTATCTCCCTCTCGTATTAATTGTCTTTTAAGATTATGCACACTTAAGAAAATTATTGAGTGTATTCATTTTTATGACAAAATAAACTTAAGTACTCTTGTTAACAAAGCAGCTAATGACAATGGTATCAATCGTGAATCACAGAAAATAATAGCGGTTTGATCAAATTCTGCTACGCTACAATGCTATAGCTCTTCCATTTATACTATTTGACAACACTTTGTACTAACGAGGAACAACAGCGCTTTTCAAATTCCGCTACATCATAGCGCCGCTATTTGACGACAACGTAAGATGGATAGTTAGGTATCTTGACATACAACTAATAAGGGTATTAGCAGAAAAATATAATTGATATGTATTATTAGTATTCTAAAATTATAAATAATGAGACAGTGGGAGTAACACTTGACAAATCAATTTTTTTCCAATAGTGATTTGTTCAAAGTGGGAGTAACAATGGTGAGTTGATTAATTAGGTGGATTGAGAAGGGTATTAGTGAAGAAAGGATAATTAATGTTTCTTATGTGTTCTAGAAGGAAAGTGTAAGGAGACAAAAAAAACAAATTCTAAAAAGGATACTTAATATGAGATGGATGTCATTTGAAATATTTTCCAATAACTAATGCATACACAAACCTTTGCCTCCACAAGGATTAGTGGTCTACTTTCTATCTTTACACGGCCAACAATTGCAATTCTTTGCCGACCCTGTTGATCAACCACAATCACTTCTTTTCCTGATTTTAATTCTGACAGGTAGGATGTTCTACCGCCTGGAACAGCAATGTAGGCGTGAACTGGTCCCTGTTATTACAAGTAACCGGCAGAAATTCCATAACATCAAACATTCATCTTCTAAGGAAGTCGAGAGAGTGGACTAAACAAAAATCTGAGCCATGAAAGACTAGTTTGGTTAAACTGATTAATTAAGCGCTTATCATATAAGTGCTTATACATAAACTATCTCTATAACAAAAGATAAAATAAAGTTACATTAGCTATAAGCTATTTTCATAAGATATCCTGGAGACTTAATGGAAATAAGCTGAAAACAACTTATGTCATAGGTGCTATGTAAGTAGATAAACTCAAATAAGTCATATTGAAGATGCGAACTACACTCATCAACACACACTTTTTCTTGAATAAGTTTTTTTAAGTTTGAGCCAGAGACTTGAAGACAAAACTCACCGCATTCACCCGAAAAGGTCTGCTTGCAATATAATTTGACTCCAAGCATTCAGAATGAACAAGAAATAATCCTCTAGCAAAAGATCCAACCTAAAGAAAGTTTTTGACTGTTAAGAATGGCAGCTTCACTAAATTAAACAACGGCCTTCAAAATGAATACATACGAGAAGTCCTTCACCAGGTCTCATAAGACTGCAGAGATCGACACAAACACGATCCCCCATTCCAGCCACTTGAATTTGTGTCACAGTGGCTTTGGTCAAGTTCAATACATTGCTTTCTTCTGTTCTTCGGTCAAAATATTCCTGAAAGATTTAACACTGAAAGTAAGAGGTCGAGCCTCATTACTCAAGAAGCTTCAAATGGAGGGCGAATTACCTTTAGCTCAAGCATAGGCTCAACATCTTCTACTTTCAAAACTATGCCATCTAAACCATGTTCAAGTGCCTACAAAATTCAAAGGTTGCAACTGTAAGGAGAGTTAAAACTGGATACAATATTTAACCAAACCCATCCGTTACACCCCTA
>Ga0315913_1005182_pt1 | contig 15818 bp, 5 predicted proteins | sample MpolsnodulesMG_FD_207736 | JGI IMG/M metagenome (GOLD analysis project Ga0315913, IMG submission 207736) | Medicago polymorpha root nodule microbial communities from Los Angeles, California, United States - small nodules | ecosystem: Host-associated > Plants > Roots > Nodule | place: USA... | reverse complement strand
ATTCATGTAATAGTTCATCAATCAAAGTTATTCATGACAAACAAAGTTAGACTCATCACAACATAGGTTAAATACTCTTAAACACTATAATTGAACTCATAGTACACAAGCTTTGAAGTTTGGAGACGATCCACAAGTTTTGGGTTGACTTAGAAATAGTTATGTGGGATTTTCATAAAATTTCACTAAGATCTACTTGGAGTGTTTTCATCATAACTCAAAAACCAAAAATCGTTTTCACATCATACCAAATCCACTGAAAAGCTAACAAAATTATCTAAAACTTTCATGTTTACACCAAAAGCTAATTCAAAACAGAAACGTGTGAAAAAGACGCAAGAACATGAAAAAGGGTATGCTGTCACTGTGCAATTTCGCTGATAGCGAAATTTTGGCTGATAGCAAAAATGTTCCAGAGAGATTTCGCCATTAGCGAACTTCTAGCGAAATTTCCCATGCTGTTACGATTTCTGCACTATTTTTCACCCAAAAACCCAAATTTCATATACCCAAATCCCAAATTTGATAGGAAACATTACCTAGGGTTATTATACAACCTAAACATCAATTTGTACACTAATTCTGCGGACTTTCTACACTATTATCATCCAATTCTACATGTTCTACCATCAAATCCGGTTTTAAACCCTAATTCTCAAATTCACATGAACAACAACAAAACTACATGCTAAATTAAATTTCATAAATTATATAACCTAAGATTAGAGAATATTAGTCCCACCCTTACCTTAGATCGGTGATTGCAAAACTCTACAAGTTTCTCCCTTCTCTTGGTTCTCTTCTCCTCTTTCTCCCAAAGACTTCTATGCAAAAACCTAATTTTGTCTGTCTCTTGTTTTTCTTTATATACTTAGCAGATTTTCTACTTAACACCACTTATTCTTGATTATTTCTAAAACAGCCCCTCCAACTCTATTTATTCTAATTTCCAACATATTCTTCTAAATAATAATATAAAGCCACTTAAATGAATATTAATACACAACAACACATCATAAATCAACACAAATCACATAAGTCATATAAAAGACTCTAAACTCAACCAAAAATAATTAGATAAATAAATAGGGCGTTACAGTCCAAGCATGCATTTTCCTACACAAAGCGTTGGCATTAGATGTAAAAAGCATAAATGAATGATTCTTACATATTTGTGAGCTTTTTACTAGATAACTTGCGAACCCAGTAATCAAAGTGCCTAAAATATATAGTATATTTAACTGTTTTTTGACACTTATCAGGGAGTTAATGGGGGTTATGGAAGGTTAGTGACCTAGGAATCTGAACTGCCAGGCGAGAATGTACTCGCTATAGCGAGTTCTTTGGTAGTCAATGGAGGTCAAAGGACCTGAAAGGCTCGCCAGGGCGAAAATGTGCTTGCCTGGCAAGTTATTACAATTTCAAAAAAGTGAATTTTGACTTCTATTTTTGACTTTTGATGGTGCATTGTGACCTCTACTCCTAATATGCATAAAAACAGTAACTTTACTTACAAAATTGGGGTGCCTCCAAACAAGCTCTAGTTGTCCGTCATTAGCTCGATGCCTTTTTCATTTGAGATCACGAATTGTTTAGTGAAATTGTTGACACCAACCGATCAACCTCACCACCGAAGTAGGGCCTCAACCTCTGCCCATTCACAGTCCATCAAGCTTTGATGACTGGATCTTCCAATTCTACCGCTCCATATGGTTTCACATCTTTTATCATGAATGGACCGAACCACTTTGACTTTAATTTACCTGGAAACAATCACAATCTTGAGTTGAACAACAATACCATATGTCCGAGCTTGAAATTTCTTCCTCTTGCATGATATTTCTCACCGGCTTGTTCTTGATCAAAGTTCAAGAATTTAAGCGCCCAAAACGCTTTATGTTCCATCTTTACCGGCAAGTGGCATGCCTTTCCGTACACCATTTGAAATGGAGGGAAGCCTATAGGTGACTTATAAACTGTCCTATACGCCCACAAAGCTTCATCAAACTTTGACGACCAATCGTTTCTTGATACCGATACCGTCTTTTCAAGAATTCTTTTCACATCACGGTTCGAGACTTTGACTTGGCCATTGGTTTGAGGATGGTAAGGTGTTGCCACCTTGTGTTTCACTCCATAATGATCAAGTGCCTTTGTAAGTTGTGAATTTGAAAAATGTGATCCTCCATCACTTATCAAAACTCTTGGTGTTCCGAATCGGGTGAAAATGCTCTTCTTTAGGAATTTGATCACCGTCTTGCTATCCGCTTTCGGTGATGCTATGGCTTCCACCCACTTTGACATGTAATCAACCGCAACCAAGATGTATTCAGTTGAGTATGAAGATGGAAATGGACCAACAAAATCAACCCCCCAACAATCAAATACCTCCACTTCAAGGATGCTTTGTAACAACATTTCACTTCTTTTTGACATTCCTCCGGTCTTTTGGCACTCATCACAATATTGACAATGTGTATATGCATCTTTAAAGAGTGTAGGCCAATAAAACCCGAATTGAAGAACTTTAGCGGTCGTTCTTTCTCCGTTGAAGTGTCCACCATATGCTGAATTATGGCAATGCCACATGATCTTCTTTACTTCATCTTTGGCAACACATCTTCTCAAAAGATTATCCTCTCCAATATTGAACAAATAAGGATCATCCCATACATATTGAGTGGAATCACATAGGAACTTCTTTCTTTGTTGGAAAGTGTAATCTTCCGGAATGAACCTTGTCGCTTTGTAATTTGCCATGTCGGCAAGCCGCGACCTTTCTTGCACTGCAAGCAATTCATCCGGGAATTCTTCATGAACTTCTAGTTCATTGTTTGTTACCTCATCATTCACCAACCTTGAAAGATGATCGGCCACCACGTTCTCGGTCCCCTTTTTGTCTTTGATTTCCAAATCAAACTCTTGAAGCAAGAGCATCCATTGAATGAGTCTCGGTTTGGAATCAGACTTAGTGAACAAGTACTTTATGGCTGCATGGTTAGTGTATACAATAATTTTTGAACCAATGAGGTAAGAACGAAACTTTTCCAAAGCATATACAATTACAAGCAATTCTTTTTTAGTTGTTGCTTAATTGATTTGTGCTTCATTTAAAACCTTGCTTGCATAGTGTATAACATGAAATTTTTTGTTCTTTCTTTGACTTAAAACAACCCCCACCGCATAATCACTTGCGTCACACATAAGTTAAAAATTAAGGTTCCAATTAGGTGCAGAGGTCAATCTTTTGTTCAAACAGACAAATGCATTCAAACAATCATTATCAAATTCAAAGGACTTATCTTTCGTTGAGCCAGTTGCTCAATGGCTTTGCGATTTTGGAGAAGTCCTTAATGAAACGCCGATGGCCGAGAAAGCTTTGAATTCCTTTGACGTTCACGGGCGGTGGAAGCTTTCCAATCACATATATCTTGGCTTTATAAACTTCAATGCCTCTTGAGGAGATCTTGTGACCAAGTAGAATTCCTTCTGTCACCATAAAGTGACACTTCTCCCAATTAAGCACCAAGTTGGTTTCTTTGCACCGTTTCAGCCGGTGTCCAAATTCTTCAAACAAATTTCATAGGATGCTCCAAAGACGGAGAAATCATCCATGAAAACTTCAATGCACTTCTCAATCAAATCAGAAAAAATTGCTTGCATACATCTTTGAAATGTTGCAGGCGCATTACAAAGACCAAACGACATCCGCCTATATGCAAACACACCATAGGGACATGTGAATGCCGTATTGAAATTTTGGCGCTTTAGCAACAGAATGTTCTATCCTATGTCTAGAATCCTTGTTTTGATAGATGATTATTCTAACCCTGGATTCAAAAGTATTTTTCAATAACATTTAAATCAAGCATAACAATGAATTGTAAGAATAAACTCAATATCACATAAAATGCTAGAATCATATATACCAAAGATCAAAAGATTACATCTAAGCTTGATCAAGTACCTCTAATCCCAACAAAGGAGATTTAGTTTATCATTGTCATGATAACATTACAAAAGTGGAAGAAAAGATGAAGATACCTTGCTAAGTCTTGATTTCTCAAAGATTCTTAGTGAATCCACACTCTAACACTCTTGCACTATGAATAACACTAATTTTTGCCCTATTCTCTCTCTAATGGAATGGTAAGATATGTTCTGAAATGAGGAAAATGGCTTTTATACTTCTGCAGAATTTTAAGAACTCACCAGGCGAGATATTTTCGCCATGGTGAGTTGACCTTGCTTCGCCATTGGGTTTCTGCCACGTCACCCTTCAGTGTCCCAAAACCGCCTTATCTCGCCATGGCGACCTCAGATTCTCTGAAAACCTGTGGTCTCTGGAACTTTTTCGCCTTGTCTTCTCCTTTCTTTCGCCCAGGCAAGTTCACTCGCCATCTACTCGCTGTGCGAAGCTTCAATGCGAGTTGGAAGGTGAGCTTCTGGAGATTTTTCGCTCTGGCGAACTTGACTCATTTCCTGCACAATTGGATCAAGTAAGACATAAAATGCATAATAGGGCATTTTGTCATATTTTCATGGCTTTTCCCTGGATAACTTGTGAAACAAGTAACCAAAAGTGCTTAAAAATATATCAAAGATTTACTACTTTCTAGCACTTATCATACACTCCTGAAAAAGAAAATGATGAATTTGAAGTTCTTGCGGAACATGAAGATGATTTAATTGCATTAGATTAAATATGACACTTTTTTGTCAGTTTTCATCTTTTTTTATGGTCGATATACACCGACGTATTTTTGGTATAGATAATGTAATGTCATTTTTTGTGGCCAATATGTAACTAGCCTTTTATATATATATATATATATATCATGTTGGGAAGACACAACTGAACAAATACTTTTTGTTTCGTGGTGAAGATCATAGTACATCTAATGTATTTGTACAACAACCGCATTATAATCTTGGGGCGGACAAAGAGGAAGACATGTGGAAAACAGTTTGTTATCCTAAGCTTATTGAGGACGATAGTGACGTAGGATTTATGTTTAGGAGGTTTGTTGAAAATAATGTGTTATATCTATATGTTAGTTTCAACTATAGGTGCGTTGAATGTTCACGAGAGATTTGATGTCATTTAGTGTAATGTGTTGCATAATGCTTCATTTTTGTCGAATTTCAAACATTTGTGTAACGTTAACATATTGTCGTAGTTGTATAATGTTAATAAATTATTGATACAATATGTAATGTTGTTGTTTATGATTGGTGGTTGTTGTTGTATTGGTTGAAATTCATCTGCAATTTCCGTTTGAAATTACAGGTAAAAGAATGCTGAAAATGGCTGGAAAAATGAATGCAGACTGCACTGTCTGCATTCACTGGTGTGAACGGTAGTTTACTGCTGCTAGGGGCATTTCGGTATTTTACATGTGTTTTTGGGAAAATACTGATGTCAGAAAAACAATTTTCCTTTTGTATTCTCATATATTGGGTTTTGGTCCACTCAACTCTTAATGAGTTTAACTAGTATTTCTTCTTCATAAAATTAACATTACACATTTATTTCACTTAAACTCCCATTTTTACTATTCACTTCCATTCTCTTAATTCCTCAAGTTTCTACTAACTTCATAAAAATTAACTTCCACTACTAAATTACTAGAATGCCTTTCACTCTTAAATTACCAAAATACCCTTTACTCCTCAATCTCTAATAAAAACCAACTAACCCAACAATTCAAACACATCAAATAAACAAATAAGTAATATACAATTAAAATAATAATAAACTAAAAATCGGGATGTTACAGACGGCGCTCTCGAACTTCGCTCTCATAACCGCTCGAGGGAGAGTAAGCGCTAGACGATGAATCCACCAAATTCTCAACAGTCTCAGAGCAAACACTTATTATTACCATCCTAGAAAAACGAAGAAAGTATAAAAGAGAAAACGAGAACAAAGGAAGTACCTTTAGAGTTAGATGATTTTCGGAGAGGAAAAATTAGAAATTACGTAAAAACCATAGAACCCCGCAACTATAGCCCAAAAAGAATGGATTCTCACGCGAAACGATCTGCGGAAAAATCGAAAAGGGAGCAAAAGAAAATGAAAAAACACTTATGGAGCAGATTTGCAAAAGAAATAGAAGCATAAAACCTTTTTTCTTTTGGAAATAATGGGGTTGGAAAGCATAAAAGGTGGAAATGAAGAGTTGCCCTCCTTTTATAAGACTCTGAAGCACCCAAATCAACGACCCAGTCGAGGGGAAACGTAAAGGTTTCGATCCAACGATAGGGAAATGACCTCGAACCACGGAGAGTACTCAAGTTGCACGCGCGTAAAGCATGATTCTCGGTGCGTGTGCAGGCCATGAAGCTGACACATGGAAGGAAAACTGAACAGCCATCACGTTAGGAATGTTTCAGTTCTAGGCATTAAATTCCAATTATCCCCACTCGCTTACCAAGACGCAAGTGTCTTCGAGATGGAGTGACAAGGAAATTCTCACAGGACAAAAAACATTGCGCCATAAAAGCCCCGACATTCGAAGGCGCCGATCGAACACCACATGAAGTTAAAGCCATTGCGTCCTAAAGGCATCAACGACTTGGTGGAAACTGTTCTGGACAGGAAAAAGCACGTGGACTAAATGTCCACCGCACTAAGACGCGATGCCTGAAGGATCATGCCAATACCAGTGAACCACATCACATTCGAGCACGCCTCCATGCAACGATCACCCTACATGTGTCCTCTAACCGCTCACTAATCACACGCCGCATATCCCATGGATGGTTATTCTCATACGATCCTATATAAGGGTTACTTAGCTTCACCCTCAAAGTATGATTCACTTTTCCCATACTTTTTTACACACTCTTTTTCAGTTCAATTACTGACTTGAGCGTTGGAGTGCTAACGTGCCTATATGCATCTTTCGTCCCATCGCGAAGACTCATTGTTGCTGTACTGGAGCACATTTCGCCACCGCTGCCTCTCATCCATCTTCACCGGACAGATCATCTTCAAAATGTTTACAATTGTTTACAACTTTATCATGCATAAATTTTCATGTTGTTTTATTTAGGGGTAATTACATAAGTAGTTGTATCTGTGTTTTTTTATTTGTATTTTTTGATTTATTATATTGTAACAGAGTCAACAAGAGATATTAAATAATTCTTATCATCACTCTATCTAATGTGATACTAAGAAGTCTAAATTACTTTGGAGTTTTTATTATTTATCTTTTGGAAACATCAACTCATGTTAGATGACAACTATGATATAATGCTCAATTACCAGATTTATTAGTCAATGATATAATTAACTTTCCGTGCATCGCATGGGTTCAAGTACTGGTAGGAAAAAAAAAAATCTATTTTAAAGTTTTTTATAAGCAGAAGAGTTGTATTACACACCTAAAAGATAAGATAAATGAAAATTCCACCAATCCAAGAATACATAATTTTTGTGTCAACCCTCCTAACTAATGAACCACACCGAAGACAATCTATTACTGCTATTAATCAACTTCTTTGAATTTATCATTTTCACATTGATGAGAATGCCATTCTTTTCCAACCAAATGAATGCCTGCAAGTAGTTAACAATAAATTTGAGATACAATATGCTTCTTTTTCTCCTTTACAAGAGAGTTGAATGACACAAAATTTTCCACTTCTTCATCCCAAATTCCTTTCGCACAAACCATAAAGAGTTGAATGACACAAAATTTTCCACTTCCTCATCCCAAATTCCTTTCGCACAAATCATTGTTGATGGATCTCTATCATTACTCCTCTTTGCCATAAATCAACACATATTTCTAACCTCCCTTGTAGCAAACGCCATCCGATAACGCACACTTTTGACAAAATTCAAGTTTCCCACGACAACATAGTTTTGAAAGCCCTAGGATTAATATCAACACCAAGAATGAATATTCATAAACTCAATAAATGTAGTAAATAAGGTTTTATAAAAAGTAAATGATTTTAGTGCCAAAGTTTGCGAGTTTCTAAAAATCATGTGTCTGAGTTTCCTCTATATTGAAATCTAATCCCCCTTTTTCTCATTTTTGTATTGAAATTTTTTTATGCTTACAACAAGAATCAATTACTTTTCTCTACATCAAATATAAATCATGTACATACGTCAAATGGGTATTCTGCTTAACACCCTTATTGAGATGGAAGGACCAACTTCTTCTGTAGTAATGATGTCCCTTCAAATATCATCAAATTATGGTAGAATTTCCTAAAATCGTTTATCTGCCATGATAATGATAGTCAGTTTTAATAAGTAATAACAAATGAAACTCCACAAAAAACTTAAAAAAGTTACTTACCAACCCTGGGTTGGGCTCTGTGAACCCGAATTTATCTGTCCACATTGACTCTGCTTCATGAGCTGCTGGTAGGACTAACCTTTCTACTTTTAATTGCCTAAGTACATTCTCTATGCAGGAAAGTAGGCATTTGAAGAAACCCTAAAAGAAAACAGTAACATTTTCAGTAAATAAATATTTCACATAATCCTATTTTACTTCAAATAATTATTCAAATAAAAAAAAAACGCTAAGAAGAAATGTAAAATTAATTTCTAAAGTAATTAAAATAACCTGTTTTTGGTATTCAACCTTAGTTGCAATTAAGGGAAGTTCTGCCACTTCTTTCCCAAAAACACGGAATATCCCAGCTGATACAACCGCTTGGCTATAAAACAATGAAATTAACACCAAAATAAAACATTGTTTTAAAAGAAATATGCAATTAACAACAAAATATATATACTTCAGACTCAATCTTACTTGACTATGAGCACTGCACAATACATTCCACCAAAATAATATTTATCTTTGATCTCATCCCTATAGAAATCCAACCAAACAAAGAAGCAAATTCCATTCACTTGTCTGACAATGTCCAAAAAGAAAATCAATAGTACAAAAAGAAGTAAAGGCTTCTTACCCTTTAAGCATTGTTGGAATTAAATCAATGTCTGTTCCGGTATCAACTATGGAATCAAATTGTTCCTAGACAACATAGATTCCAATCCTTAGTAAAATTGCACATTCAATTGGGTCAAATATGTCAAATATCTATAACTAAAGTAAAACAAAGAAACAACAATATACTTACATGAAAGATAGCAACAACATCGGAAAGCAACGAACTAGTAATAATTTTAGAAACAATCAACTGTCGGTTGAAAACCTTCCATTTTATATCAAGACCAAACTCAGTTTTTAAGCCTTTTTGTTCCTTCTTATTTTTAATCAAACTTAGGAGGGAATCTGAAAGAAACACATCCCCACGAGCCATTAATTTTTTTAGCTTCATGTGAATATCATAACAATCCACGCCGCAGAACCAATTCTGTTTAGGTACTTTCTGACAAAAAAAATTGTTTATCAACAATTGAATATAATATTGAAGAAAAAAGTACAAATCACGGTAAAAAGGGGAGACTTGGTACCTCTAGGTTAGCCATGTTATGATCCTTCAAACACCCAACATGATATTCCTTCTCACACTGCAAGAACATATAAATAAGTAATTTAATCAAAACATTTAGTAATATGAGAATTACAACAAATTTACCAATAAGGCAAGATAAATAATGATTTACATGAAACATACCTGGTCACAAATCATTACTGTCCATGGACCAAACTCACCATTGTTGAAATGTCGTTCGCTAAAACATTGAGGAAATTTAGGTTATGCCACTTGAATTTTTTTACAGTTGATAAAGAACAAAACAACAAATAGAAAGAAAAAAAAATGAAATATGATCATGGCATAACTCACTTATAAAATAAAACAGGAATTACCTGCACAATGCACATGAACTATGCTCAACCTCTTTCTGTTTTACTGAAAGGGTGCATATCTTGGCTATTTGTTCCGAAGGATCACCCTCTATAATCCTTTGAGTTGTCACAACATTTTCTTTATGCTCTACATTTTTGTCCTTCAGAAATTTATTACGACAATATTCACAGTACCACTTCTCTTTTGGTGGCGATTCAACAGGAATACACCCTGCAAATGAAAAAGTCCAAACATGTTATTCTAGATCTTGATGAAATAAAGTATTAACACATACTACATGCAAACATTATGATGAATGCTGCAATAGAAACCTTAAGTTTCACTACTGCAAAAATATAAATAAAGTAATCAAGACTTCACCTAAGTGAAAAGCTCTTTGGCATCCATCACAACATAACAAATTCCCTCTTTGTTTACAATTACTGCAGTTTTCATCACTATTGGACATAGAAATTCTCTGATTAATGGCTAACTGATGTAATGAGACTCCGTCAGATGTGCGTATGTGCAAGTAACTACAATAAAGAAAAAAGTTGTTGATTCCCAAAACACCATACTAGAATTCTTCGCGGCATAAACAAATAAGAGCTAAAACATGGAAATTGAGGAAAAAAGAAGGAAAAATAGTATAATCAGACGAGGATAAAATCCAATGTATAAATATAATATAACTAGTCTTTGATTGCAACGATGTGCATGTAGTGACAACCCTAGGCTTGTTGAGGAGTGTATGATTTTCCGCATATTTTCAAGGACTCTACTAGACAAAACTCAAATATATATACAACTAAAACTAAATTTTTTTTTTTTTTTTGTATTCGCAAGCAGGCTTCTGTGACTGACCTATTAAAAGTTAGGGCAACAAGTTCACAGGAACTCAAATCTAAGGGAATATATGTACAAAGTATCCAACATCTAGTAATACATATCAAATAAAAACTCACGGTTTTCGCCGCGATGCCCAACCAGCATGTGCTTCAAACTTAGAAGGGCTGACCTGTTCATCCAGTTTTTTAATTTTCCAAAAAAAAATCTTAATGTCTGCTCGAAGCTGATAGATGAGATAACATATACTAAATAATAAGAAAAATTACCACTTTGCTACAACAACCACACAAAATACCAGATTGGTTTATGTTTATTTCTCCCTGCAATAGTTTCTTCAAATACATGAAAAACATAATCAGGAAAGTCAAGGGTGAAAAAAAAATGTATTTAAGAACAATTTATCATCAAACCAACCTCTTCATTAGCAAAATATCCTACTGCAGCTCCATCTTCCAACACATTTTCTTGAAAGACCAACTTATGCAAGCATTGATCCCTTTAAAATTTTAAAAACGTAATAAAAAATAAAACAATAACATATGAGATTAATATGTCCATCAAAGAATACTTTAATATGATGTAAATGTTTATATTCGACCAACAAAATCAAACATACTTCCTTGTTAGTCTTCGCGAACTCTTTTCACAATAAGTGCTGCACTTCATTCCTTTATATAATGAAGTTTGAGGCACAATTGGTTCGTGGGATCTGAAATAATTAACAGACAATGGATGTTATATCGTCATCACAACAAATATATTTTGCAACGTACCAAAAAATAGTAAATAAAATTATGACTATGAAACAAACAAAATACCTATAATTAATGGTTGTTGGTGAGGCGCGACTATTACTAGTCTGAGTTGTATGTTTTTTACTAGGTTGGAGATTCTTTGATTCCTCGCTTCTTAGATTTGATTCCTTCTTATTCTTATTCTTCTTCTCCTTCTCATTTTTCATTTTCTTCTCAACATCATCACCATCTTTTGCGACAGTTTCAACAATAATATTGTCCTTTAGTTCTTCATGTGAACAAGACATTCTTGTCTTCTTAGGGTTAGGAGAAGAAACCATATTCTGGTTCTTACGAGGTCGGATTTTACTCAACGAGGTCTCGATCTCAAAGTGAGAGTTAAGTGCAAAGGAGAAGAAAGGGGAATTATGAATTTAGACGAATTTGGGAAATTTGAGAATTGGGTTGAAGAAGGGAACTAAAGTGAATGAGACGGAGAGAAGAAAAGAATTAAAATGAGACAGAGTTTGTTGTTAAGACATAGTACCTTTAAAGAAGATGAAATTTTGTTTTCCTCTGTATATATTTCTGTCACAAATGTACTTTGTCTAAATTTTAAACCAAATACATTTGACTTTTTTCATCTCATTTTCTTATATTTCGTTACGAAATTGTTAATTATACATAGAAAATTAAATATGATTAACTACTATTCTTAATCAACATGATTTTTTTCTATTGTATTCTTAATCAAATAAAATAATCGAGAGAACCAAATTTTGATTTATGGGTGAAACAATATTTGTCATACTTTATTTATCTCTCAGATGTTTCAAATTATCAGGGTCTATGCTCCTATTTGAAATTTATGTCACTGAAAATATAATTATTTTACTTTTGAGCTTTGAAGATTTCTTTCAAATTATTATTTCATCGTGGAGATAAGAACACTGCAATCAGTTTAATTTTTTTTTTTGTGGTGGCCAGGGTTCGAACCTCGGACCTTACATATATTATGCATTGTCCATACCAACTGATCTAAGCTCACGAGGACGCAATCAGTTTAATTTAATACATGAAGTACTATTTTAAAAATTTATTATGTACCTAATAACAATATTGTTTTTGAAACATTTTTTGTGTGAATAAGGTATCCTCTACACGCAATTTAGGTTATTATTTTTATTAATAATATTTAAAATGCAATCTATTTTACTTTTTGTTCTGATTATTTACTTTTCGCTTTAATCTAATATACATATTTTTAAAAAATTACAATATTTTAAAACTATATATACTATCTATTTTTTATTAAAGAAATGTCTATTTATCTATTAACAAAAAAAAAATTAGCATATTTAATTTATAGATGTGCAAATTTGGAAGTGACTCGTGTGAAAGCACAATTAACTTTCTATGAATATCATTGTAAAGAATTTTTACTTTTTAATAGTTAAAGAAAATTAATTCTAAATAAAGTTACTTTAATATTTATATTCGGAAACTAGTAGAGTTTTTTTATTTTATTTTTTATTTTTATGGATTTTCGGTTAGGATATGATAGACTTGATACAATAAGTTATTATCCTTCAAGTTTCTCATAGGTTCCCTATGCTTTTTGAATAAGCTAATTTAGACCATTGAAATTGACACCGGTGAAATTCGAACCTGAGACCATGAGAAAAACACACTCTAAGGTCTCAAACCAACATCACTAGAACAATTCAAGTGGGTTCATAGGTTACATATACAATAAGAAATCTTACTTGTAGAACTATCATACACATTCTAAGTAAGATTTGAACCCAGGTTCAACATGTTGTAGGAGAGACTCCCTTCCAAATCCAATGAATCCAACCCGCGTTGCTATGTTTTTATTTGTTAATCATTTAAATTTAAATAAATACATGAATAAGATGATCAACTTTATCACCACATTGTATCTTGGTCAAATTTGTTGCATATGGTAAGGACTTAAACATAATTAAATAACATAAATTGAAAATTCATCATTCATAATATCACTTTTGAAAAATGGTCTTTCCCTTGTAGTAAAACAATTATGAAATATATATAATAGTTTGCGCATCTTTCCTTGTCCTCATATACCCTACTATTAGTTTCACTATTAAGTTTATTCTTCCAAAAACCTCGAAATAACTGGTCCTTCAAATGTATTAAACCAATCCAGCATTTGTAAGTTGTTATATTTTATTTTATTTATTTATTTAATAAGGAAATAGGAAAAAAAAACTTAACAAGTTACGTTTTATTGGTTTACTATTTAAATAATAAAGTCAAAAAAGATAATAAATTCATTATTCCATTATATATCGGTCAAAATTGTATCAAGAGGTAAGGAATTAAATAACATAAATTAAAAATTCATCATTCACTGTATCTCTTTCTAATTGCCAGGCAGACACTATCTGTATGACTACAATTCTTTATAAAAACAATTTTATGAATATTCTATTTTTATGCTTCATTTTTGTGCTAAAAGTTTACTATATTTTTCCTCATTTATATAGTTTAACAAGAATTATGATGCATTATTGGACCGTCAATCTACCCTCAAGGGCACAGACGCCCTCCAGAAGGGCTCAGTTGCGCTCTCGAAGGGCTCTTGAAGCCCTAGGCGCGTTCCCCTATGGGTGTCGCCTCAACAGGCTTCTAGAAGCATCTAGAACACTCTAGAGTGACTTAGGGCACAAGTTGCTTGGGAGTTAAGTCACTGAATTGCAATCCCACAAGAGGCGATAAATACCCCTCTTGAGAGCATTCTCAAGGCATGACCTAAACAGACTAAACCCTAGTTTTAGATATTGTACTCACTGCCAGTACAGTTGGCGCCCACCGTGGGGCCTCGATAAAACTAACCTAGGCCACACCTCTAAATCTTAATTGCGATTTAGAAAAACAAAAACCGCAATCTCTAAATCGCAACCTAATTGTGATTTAGAAAATAGCAAATCATAACCTCTATATCGCAACCCTTATCGCGATATAGAAACCCATTCTCACTCTTCCATTGCCACGATGACTGACTCATCCGATCACGACACCGTTGAGGCAATGAAAATTTAAATTGCACAGCTACAAGAGAGGAACGAAGCCCTTCAGGCTTTCATGGAGACTATCCAGCAGCAACATCACGAGCGAGAAGAATCGCAACAGGGCGACCGGGATGATCCAGATCCTCAGCTACTTTTAGCAGAAATATGGAACGCACCCATCCCAGAGAATTTCAAACCGCCATCCCTCACCTCTTTCGACGACAAGGGAGACTCAATGGAGCACGTCACTGTGTTCAACACCCGTATGGCCATAGTCAGAGTCACTGACTCCCTCAAGTGCAAGCTACTAGCAGAAACCTTTCAAGATGCAGCCCTGCGTTGGTATAGGAACCTTTCACGCTTCTTCATCATCGAATACTGATGAGTCAATAATTAGTGTTTTTAATATATTATTTGAGTCCATTTTATTTAGATTTGATTTCGTTTTATTTAATATTAATTCCTTTTTAGAACTATTTTACTTCAATTGCAAGTTATTACATTTCAGGAACAAATAATTGATAGATTGAGTCTTGCAGCAAAAGAAAGAGGATTAGGAGCTGATTCGGGATGAAAATACGAAAATATGGGACAAAATATGTCACCCCCAAGTCAGGAACTTGGCACAACCCGTGCCACCAGCAGCACGGCTGTGCCTGCCTTCAGGATACTCTTTTGCTGCTTCTGCTTCATGGACAAGTTATCTATTAGTTTACTTCTGACCTAAAAGCCTGTGGTTTCATGTGGAACATTCTAGTGTTATATTTCTTAGGGCTTAAGTCATTGTAAACTATAGATAGAGTAGCTAGCTATCACAACAATTCATCTTTTGTTCTTAGAATTCAATAAGTGACAATTGTCTTTCTTAATAAAAGTTCTTCTTTTACTTTATTGTTATTTACTTTATGTTCTTCTTCTTCTTCTCTTCTATGTCTACGATGAACATGAGTGAGTAGACTCTTCTTGTCTTGGGATTGTTGGATAGGTTTAATGACGTAATCCTAATCAAACCAAGCCATAAACCCTAATTTTATATAAATCTACTTTCTAATCTAATTCACCGTTTTTATAATGAATTAACAAATACCAAACTCATAATGCGACAGCGGAGGGTTAATATTTGTTAATTCATCATCACAAATATCAATTCATAATGTGATAGCGGAGCTTTGATATCGGAACAAGTGAAATTAGACAAGGGTTGCGAAACATGAGAATAGTCTAGCAAACCTTGAGACATATAAAGTTTCGTTCTTCAAGGATTCTAATAGCAATAAATCATGAGAATAGGCGTGGTTGCTAGAGGAACACACTCACTGACTTCGAAAGAAGCTTTGATACGCTTAAGAGAAACTTGTCTTTAGAAAGTAGGTCAAATATAAAGTTTAGG
>Ga0315913_1005178_pt1 | contig 15822 bp, 7 predicted proteins | sample MpolsnodulesMG_FD_207736 | JGI IMG/M metagenome (GOLD analysis project Ga0315913, IMG submission 207736) | Medicago polymorpha root nodule microbial communities from Los Angeles, California, United States - small nodules | ecosystem: Host-associated > Plants > Roots > Nodule | place: USA... | reverse complement strand
CCCTGGAACAATTTCTCTATTAGCCAAATTTTTGGCTATTAGCGAGTTTCTTCAGCCCAGATTTTCCAGAAACGTGTTTTACATAAAAATGTTTTTCAAGCAATCTAATGCACATTATTCATCCATAACAACATAAAAACAGTTTAGATTCAAGGCATGACAATAATTAACACAATTCAACAAGATCAATGGCAAGGGTTCAAGTTTCTCTAACATACATGCTAACATAATTCATGATTATCTCACAAGAATTTACACAAACCCAAGGGTAGGATAATCTATCTAAGAACTCACCTAAATGATTGCAGCAATCTTCAAGCTTCAATTCCAACTCTAAGCTTTAACCACCAAACCCTAGCTTGATCACATGCAATGATAGGAGGATTGAAGTTCAAGCATAAACCAAAAACTATTAGTTGCTTCTTGGACAAGAGATCACCCAACTTCATGCATCTAAGTCTTTACATCCAAACCCTAATGCATGCAATCTCTCTAGCTTCAAAATCCACTTAAAAGAAGGTTGAATCATGTCTATTCTTGATGTATCCACCATGAAATCTCCATTACCAGAGCTTGATCTTGTTAGAGTGATACAACTATAGAAGATTTGGGTGAAAGAGGGAAGGTTGGGGTTGCAAATATAGAGAGAAGGAGGAAGAATTCTGCTCTTGTAACTTAGTGAGAGAAACATTCATGAATAATGAATGTTTTGAGACCAAACATGTTTATATACCGTCATGGTACAATTACCAAATTACCCTCTACCTTAATCGTACCTATCTTGACACCGATAATTTAACTTGTACTTAACTGACACTGCATCATAAAACATTCTCCGTCGTAGTTGAATTCCACGAATACTTGTCTTCTGACACGTCCAACTGATAAAACTCTCGTTGCTGACGAGTGGGATATTACACATCCTCTCCAAGATCATACAATTTTGGAGAGGATGTTATAATAAAACTATCATTGGAGAATGCTGAAGGGGAGAAACACATCCTCTCCGAGGAATCAAAATTATAAAATGAGTGCAAACTAACAAAACTGAATTCTAGTTCTCCTTAAATTTAACAGCAACAGAATCACTATGAAATGAGTAATACTTCTCCTTAAATTCTTCCATAACCTCATCTTTGTCCATGATTTCGGCAAAGGAGAAACACATCCTCTCCAAGATCATACAATTTTTCATAAAAAATTTAGCCAAAAATAGATCATGATCGTTTCCATTAACTTCTTCAAATTTCACAACATGGAGAGAAGCCAAACATTCGGGCACAGCAGCAGAACTTAGACGCTCTTCTGAAAATTTACGCTCTTCTGAAAAGTCGTTAGACAAGCCATTCTTATGCCTTTCTTTAGATGTTGAAGATTTAATGATCCATTTTATACTAAGTTGTGGTATTGCACTAAGTTGTAATTTCTTTTTGACAAGTACTACGTTGTAATTTCATTCGAACAAAATAATGTGCAATCGCTTCTTTAATATATCTAAGGAGAAAAACGTATCTTTACTTTTGCAGTGACATAAATCAAGATGGAGGAACTTTCACACTAATTTGAAGACCGCTTATCACAATAATGTGTTCCAAGGATAATAGACAAATTATGTTCTGCTCATCCTGATAGGATAAAGCATTGAGATTGACTCAAGGCTCGTCATGTTGTGTAATGTCTACACTAGTTCTCAAGTACATGATGTTTTAATCAAGGCCTTGTCAAGGAGTGTATTAATTTGACCTTGTTTAGTTTGAATATACCTCTCAATCTTTGACCTTGTGATACTTGATTGGTCAAAACTCAAAGTTTTATAATTGTCTCTTTATGTTTTTCCACAGCAATTGTTGTAATATACGACAGACAATATCAACAAAATGGTGAACCTTTCCGCTTGGTGATAGAACAGTCTCCACACTAAGATCGAAACAGGAACACTAGTACAGAAATACAAGCATTCTCGTTAGTAAGATGTAAACAAACTTAACCTGTGTTTTAATTTCTACTTCACTAATCATTATCTTTTTTTTTTATTCCATAGGAATTTCCTCCTTATCACTGAGACCAAAACCAGGACGGAAGAACTTTCATCGCAACAATCCAACAGAGGAATCTATAACTGTGTCCCTCCATCGTGATTTAGTCTCAACAATGAAGAGAACTTCACAGCATAGTTGTCAACACCACCGGCTACGCTGCATTTCCGCATTGACAACTATGCTTCATAGTCGTTTCAATGAGGATGGGCTTCTAATTATAGATGGGTCCTTCTCTCTATTGTTTTAAAACTCCCGACGTGGGACTGTTTTCATAGGTTGTTTTGAATGCTTGATTACACTACGTGACAAGCATTATGTGACAAATTTCAAACAATTTGTGATTATATTATGGCAAATTTTATGGTGCACCCAATATATTTAAGTGTACTGGTACACTCACTCTTTAAATTAATAGTTAAATGAGTTGTTTTTTGAAGAAAAATATTGTTTTTTTATCACTTATAATTATAATAATTAAATCTTATTCATAACGAAATAAAATTATTATTTTTTGAATTTTTATCACTCATGATTGAGAACATTGATTATTTTTTACAATAATATGTAAAAAAATTACTATGATTCTTATAAACAATGAAATGATGTTTTTTCTTACGAAATGATGTTCTATAAAATATAAATATTGAAAAACAGTTATTTCTTACATGATAAATGATCGTTAATTTATAAAATTATGAAGCAAGAGTACCGGTACACCTCACTTTGTGAGTGTACCGTAGAAGTTCCATAACTCTATAAAATAGCATTCCTTAACAAATTGAGAAGACCATTTGAAGGGGACGCATTAATTAACAAATTTTGCCGTTGTTAAACTCAATATGTTATTTTAGTATATGTGAATGTCGTGTCAAACATGAGATGTTGTAGAAGAGTTATGAGCCTTTCCTAATTTTATGTGACTAGTTTTTTTCGTAATTTCATCGTCTGAGTGCGGTGTTGTGTTGTTCGTCGTCTTGAGCGGCGTTGTTTGATTTCGCATCTTGTTGCGGTGTTCGTTTGGTTCTTATTGAAAGATCAGTTTCAGTCAATCACAGATTCAATCAATGATTTAGATTTCATCATGCTTTTTATAGGCATTTTGCCGTTATATGCTATTAACTTGGGTGTTGTGAGTTTGTTCGCAGATTCATCATTTACGTTTTTAGCGATGTTGATTCTGATGTATTCTATCAATTTGAATGAATAAATATCGTTTTGTTTTTGTCAAAAATGTGAAAAATAAAATAGTATTCACATCATCAAATGAATAAAATTATAATTCAAATTACAATTTAACTTAATTAAATATAGAAAAATAATTAAAACCTACAATAAAAAAATCTGAAACAAAAAATAATTTGAAATTGCAATTTAAATTATAACAAAGGTTTGATCTTTATTTTACTAAGATAAAAGTTGTATTTAGACCTTTCTACTATTCAATTTAACTTTGGTTAGGTTCCTCTCAAAAAAAATTAACTTCGGTCAGGTAATTAGTCATTCAAATTTGATCATTCTTCTAATCAAATGAACTAAGGACTTTTTTAATAATCAAGTCAACTATAGTTAGGCAATTCATCGGTTGGCAAATGTTTGATCTTTTTCATAATCGGATGAAAACTATATTTCGACATTTCTTATAATCAAGTTAACTCTAGTTAGGTCATTAATCATCCAAGTCGGACCACTATTCTAATACAATACACTATAATAGGACATTTCTTAATAATCAGGTTAACTATGTTGGGTCATCCAGGTTGTGTTCATACTTGAACACACTCAAAGAGCCCTCAAAAACCACAATTAGAGAATAATGCCCACTTTTTATTAACAATTTACTCTAAATGGGAAAAATTGACCATATGATATTAAGCTTTGTAGCATTGTGATCGGAGGTGTATTCGATGTAAGACACGTATCACTGTCCAACATTGACCAGACACTGACTCAAGTGATTATATTGAATTATCTCCTTTTCTTCAATAATTATCGGTGTTGACGTGTCAGTGCTCGTGTCGTGTTTAATGTCTCTCCTTAATAGATATTGCACTGAGATGAAAATATACCAATCTTGTTCATTTGTGGCTGAAGATGGTTGTGAGCAAGCCTCAACACGTAGAGGAAAAGAATGTCCTAAAGATTATTTGTTCTTGGCTTGGCTTCTTGCATCTTTTATTTGTTAGAGTTAATTAATTTTTCAACAAAATATAACTAGGTATAATGAAATGGAGATTTTGGACAAGAACACAGGCAACAATAATATCAATATAAATTCATGATCTTACTTTTTTGATTTCTTAGGAGTTTCCTCCTTATCACCAAGAACAGAGTTGGGAAAGAAGGAACTTTCACAATCCAACAGAAGACTTTTTAAAGGTCCTCCATCCCCACATTTGTCTTAACAATAACGAGGAAAAGCTTGAAAACCACTGGCACGATGGAATCGGCAAATGATTTCACTACTACGTAGCACATTGAGATGGGCTGCAGTTTTATAGATGAATCATTCTCTCTATTGTTTTAAAACTATTAATGTGGGGCTACTTTAATATGTTCGTTTGAATGCTTTAAAACAAACCTTCCCTGATCTTGAGTATTGAGTGTTAACAGGAAAACAGGTAGGAAGGTCTCTGTTATTTGTGGCTGAATATTGTTGTGAGCAAGCCACAACAGCAAATTAACGTTCTAGATTATTTGTTCTTGGTTCTTTTCTTTGTTTGAATTAATTAATTAATTAGCGAAAATGAAATGTAGATTTTTGACAAATCAAACTATTGTAAACAATATTACAGTAATAAATTATATAGAAATGGATGAGAAGTTGGAGTTTTTTGTCATAGAATAGAACTGACGGAAAATACCACCATCAAAAATGGTTGTGTAAAGCCTAATCAATTTTTGGTCTAACAAATCGTTGAAGTGTGATAATTGTCCCTCTTCTTCCTGATGTATCAACAAAAGCATATAAATAAATAAAAAAAATAACAAAAGCAGAGTAGGAAAAAGGACTAACTTGTGCATGTTTTGATAGATAAAGGATCTAAATGTGACAAAAAAAAAAGATAAAGGATCAATATGTTACAACTAAATAAGATAAAGGACCTCTAATATAATTTTGCCATAAAATTTAAGGATGATGCATTGTCATTTGCAGATAACAAATTGAACCAGTGTTTTAAATTTCTGCTTTACTACTAATCATCATAATAAACATTATTTATTAGGAGATTCCTCCTTATCGATACGACTCTTGTGCAACAGGAAGAAGTTTTGTCGGAACCATACACAATTCTTTAAATTCCTCAAGATGCACCCGGTCCTATCAATGAGGAGGAGCTTCGCAATCCTCTGAGACCACTAACTCGAGTAAAGAAGTATCAACACATGACTCAACCACCCGAAGCACTTAACTAGGCGAAATGGGACTGTTATAATAGGGTTTGTTTGAATGCTTTAAGTAGAGATATTGTAAATTTCTCCCTCGAGAGAACCGAGTTCGATTCCAGGATACAACAATGGCTAGTAATCAATAATCATCATAATTTATATTATAGCGATAAAATTTATAATGAATCCTGTATAGAATTTGGTACGTTTAAGGATTTCTTATTGAATTGGAGTATGAGGATCAATTCAAACCTCAGAAACCACAATACTATTGTCTTCTTTTTCATATAGTTATGATTTTAATTGTGATGTTGTACAATTGTCTACACATTATTGTTCCTTCAATCGTGAGCATGTGAAGTCTCAGTTTCACAAGCTTGTTCACTTCAAAACTGATCAACAACTTGTGGACCCTTCGACGAAGGCACTTCCCACCTAGGGTCCAATTTCACGGGCTCATATTAAAGCTGGGCTTGATATTTATTCCCCAGCTCGAGGGAGCATCACAAATATTACTTGATTACTTCTAAATTAGAACTTGCTTTTGTCATCTGTTATGCAGACTGAGGATCCCTTTGTAACTAATCTTGTACAGTAATCATTATTCACGAAATCAGAGGTAGCCATGTTCCACTTTTTGCTTGCTTCATTGACATACACTATGTAATAAATTTCAAATATATTGTTTTAAAATTTCTGGTTAATTTTCTATTAATGATATTTAATCATTTTTAGCATGTAATTTTATGGTTTTTAACTAGACAAGATAAAAAAAAAAGGTTTATCTGCGTGTTTCGTCCCTCTATTTTATCAATCTCACAAAATTAATCCCCCATTTCAAAAAGTGGATAAAAAGTAGTGATGGAGAAAAATCAAATCCAAACATTATGCAATGCATGGAAAATGGTAACTTGCAAAAATAAATTCATTGTCCTAATTGCATTGACCGTATGGAACAATAATTTCCTTTAGCCAAATTGATAAATGGTACAGACAACATTTGATTCCAAGATGAACTTGACATAACATGCACTTCACGGTTTCCACTAATACTACAAGAAAATCAGTGATTTGCTATGGCGGAAATGGTAGCCAATTTGTAGCAAATTTCTAGCAAATCACAACTACATTTCCTAGTTTTGTATTTCACTCTCAAGTTGAAGATACAAAGCAACTGCATTTTCTTGCTAGATTGATTTTTCTTGGTTGCTTGTGAACTCTGCAAAAAAGATTTGGTTAAGATGGATTTATGAACTGTTGTATATATTTTCATTTACTTGAATTTTGCATTCCCTTTTTGGGTAGGTTTTGGTTCGTCCATTGAAGAATTGGATTTGTTAATTTCACCTTAGAATATTCAGGTGTTTCAGAATTAGAACCGAGTGGTTATGGATATAAATTTATTTGACAATATTGTTTCAGAGTGGTTCAAGTAAAATGATAAGAATTTTTTTCAACCCTCCAATATCTAGAAGTATGACCCTGGTAATTTGAAACTTGATTTAGAGGCACGTATAAGAATATAGGAATGTAATTTCCTCATTTCATTCACCATAGTAAAGGGTATATATACAATGATAATGTGTAAGTTAAACCTATGGAAATAATGACAAACATGAATGAGAATAATTACAAAAAATGACAAACATGAATGAGAATAATTATAAATAACTACAGTAATGATTACAATAATATTTTATTCTATCACACCTCCGCAGTCGGAGCGGGAGGTACACGAACGCTTAAACTAGTCCGAAAATCATCAAAAAGAACTCGAGATAAGGCTTTAGTGAAGATATCAGATATCTGTTGATGAGAAGGAACATGAAGTGAATACTTCCCACTTTCTCAGGCTACTTTGTTGTATTGTGACAATGTTAGTGCTATCTACCTCTCTGGTAATCCTGTACAACATCAGCGTACTAAGCATGTTGAGATGGACATTCACTTTGTACGCGAGAAGATAGCCCGTGGCCAAGCACCAGTCCTTCATGTTCCTTCTCATCATCAGATAGCTGATATCTTCACCAAAGCCATATCTCGAGTTCTTTTTGATGATTTTCGAACCAGTTTAAGCGTCCGTTAACCTCCCGCTCCGACTGCGGGGTGTGATAGAACGAATAGAATATTGTAATTATTACTGTAGTTATTTGTAATTATTCTCATTCACGTTTGTCATTATTTATAATTATTCTCATTCATGTTTGTCATTATTTCTATAGGTTTGACTTACACATTATCATTGTATATATACCCTTTACTATGATGAATTAAATTAGGAAATTACATTTCTATATTCTTATACTTACCGATCTAAATCAAATTTCAAATTACCAGGGGGTCATCCTTTTAGAAATTGGAGGGTTGAAAAAAAATTCTTATCATTTTACTTGAACCACTCATAAACAATGTTGTTAGATAAATTTATATCTATAAACACCCTGTTCTACTTCTGAAACACCTGAATATTCTAAGGTGAAATTAACAAATTCTTCAATGGACGAACCAAAACCTACCCAAAAAAAGGAATGCAAAATTCAAGTAAATGAAAATATATACAACAGTATATAAATCCATCTTAACCAAATCTTTCTTGCAAAGTTCACAAGCAAACAAGAAAAATCAATCTAGAAGAAAATGCAGTTGCTTCAGTACATATCTTCAACTTGAGAGTGAAATACGAAACTAAGAAATGTAGTTGTGATTTCTCTGACGGACAGTGTGTCTGACTGTGTCACAAATCTCTCCACTGTCACCCTACAGTGGCAGCTTGCCTCACTACCAACCAATCCATAATCTTTATTGTTGAATCACAACATCATCAGGATTACTATGATTTAGATGAATCAACATGTGATTCCAGTGACAAAAGAATACTCTATGTGATTTCTATCAAATGGGGTGAATATTGTTGTGAAGATATTTACCGAAACAAAAGAAAGAAAAAGATGATTTGTACCTTGATAAAAACCCATGATGACATAAGTCCTTCACCAAGCACCCAAGTTACTAGTCCTTGAATGTCCTGTAAATATGTCCCAGTCATGACTGTTTTTAAAATTAAAATTTCAAGTAAAACAGTGTTGGTAAGAGAACCTACAGAGACTCAGAGTTGAATTGTCTTCTTCCGGTGACTTGAAAACAACATCAACCTTGGTCTGCAAAAGCATAAAAGATTAAGCAACACCAATTAAATATATACCAATGAACCAAAATGCCTTGAATAAACAAACAACAAAAGCATGACAAGGCAAAGTTATCGTTGGGTGCATATACCACTTATAGCAACATAGCACTTTTATAGTTAAGATTGATTTTGATTTTGATTTTGATTTTAACCCCACTTATTGCAACAAATATGGAATCAAAATCAATCTAAAATTACCAATCGCTACAATGAGCATAGAGCAGCTGGTAAGGCTGAAGCATATAAGTAAGAGTTGATTCAACCAAAAACAAAAATGCAGACAACTTTCTAAACCATTGACAAAATGAAACATCTTGAAATCAATTACAAACTATAATGAAGAATTACAAGTTCCAATATCAAATAAAATATATTACTTTGAATACCATACTTTGAGGTGGGGAAAGATCTTTAACTCAAACATGCTTTCCATAAAAATGTTCTTAGTGTCAAATAATTTGCAATGGTAAGATATTGCCAGTTACAATAGCCATTTAATAACATACAAACTAGTATTAGGGGGTGGTGAGAGGAAGACGAAAGATGTTGTGTTTGATCGGCAGACGGGAGGCATGGTCGTGGATACTGATACAAGAGAAGAAGTGAAAGAGAAGTGTTTTTGAGTTTTAATTTTTTTTATTAAAAAAATAAATGTTTTGTTTATTTTTAAATTTGAACCACTGAATCATTTTTTGCCACATGTCATTCATCTAAGACTCTAAATAGACTAAATGGATGGCATATGATAAATGGAGTATACCTAGACTCCCAAATAAGCTACTTATGCAAACAAACCCTAACTCAGTAGATCTCAAAGTTTGATGCAGCATAACAACAACTCACACATGTAATACCAAGACAAGTTTTTAGGTTCCATAGGAATGAATTGAACTAGAAACAAAAGTAAATTAATGGATTTCAGTGAATATTTCATTTACACAAACACATTTTCAATGCAATTAAGAAATTTATCCTACTTCAAATCAATTTGACTAAAAGCTAAGTTACACGTGAAAGATTCAAAGAAATTAATCTAGAAAATTAAATTGAGGTGAAAGTACAAAAATTAGGGTTCTTACCAGAGAAACACAGATACGAAAATTGCATGTATAGGAGAGAGAGAGAGAGAGAGAGAGAGAGAGAGAGAGAATTGCGTGAATAAAAACCGTAAGGTTCCGATAAACTCGCCAGACTGAGCGTCAACAAGAATTTTGAGGTATCCCCGTGGTGATGTAGATCGATCAAGGTTCTTCGCCGGATTGAGCATCTCTGGTTTCTAACAACTGATGGAGCGTGGTAGATCGGAGATGCGGTGGAGATCGGTGCGTGTGACGGCGAGGGTGAGGATGAGATCGGAAGTGAGAGTTCCACGAGTGTGTTTTCAGAAAGAGAAATGTGTTTGGAGAAATTCTTAGGTGAACTCTAACCCAACATGTCATCCTTACACCCATCCAATTAAAACACAACACCTCATCAAAATAATAATAAAATAAAAAAAATTAGAAATTTCCTTCTCTCCTCTCCCCACTTTTCTTAAACTGATTAATCGCCGCACCAATTTTTACTCGAGAAATCATGCAAATTAATTTCCTTTCATTTCAACACACAGGAATATTCCCAACTTTTGCGAGATAACATGCTGTCAGGATAAGTGTTGTGAATCACACCAACAAACTAACTTTTTGCTTTGGGTTTATTTTTTTCTCATTTTTTTAGTTAATTTTTTTTTTAGGATTTTAACTTAAATTTATATAGATTCAAATTGTGAAACCATAGTCCCACTTTACATTTCAATATCCCTATTGAGTAAGAAATTCAATGATTACACATAGGGGATGGGGCTTTCACCATTGTTGGAGAGAGAAATTAAAACTAAAGGAAATCATGGGAAGAGTGGGGAGAGGATAGGGAGAGGATTCGGTGCCTTTGGCTTCGGTTCCTTTCGGTGCCTTTGATGACTTTTGTTCCTATGTCTCTCTAAACCATTAATTTTCTCTCATCTGATTAATTTATTTTAATCATTCATCCAACATTCTCTCTCATCTAAAATGAACTAAAGGCACCGAAGCCAAAGACACAAAATCCTCTCCCGAGAGGTAGAAGGAAATATCTGATTTTTTTGTTGTTGAAGGAATCTGATTTTTTTATTTTATTACTATTTTGATGAGGTGTTGTGTTTTAATTGGATGGGTATAAGGATGACATGTTGGGTGAGAGTTCACCTAAGAATTTCTGTTGTGGTTGTTTTTTTTTTTTTAGAGAATGTGTTTGAGAAATTTATTTAAACTTAAAAAAATTAAAATAAAACTAATTTTCACTCCCTTCAAAATAAAAAATAAAAAACTAATTTCAGTTAAATTGGTAGTTAATTATTATGATATTTACTACCATTTCATTTCCTAGCACAATCATGGTAGAAAATCTTATATTTTCTTGTAGTGTAAACATCTTGAATACTTCCCTACCAAACATGATCTTCACTGTTCTTTCACAAATCAAAATTAGAAAAATATCAACCCTATTCACCATGATAGGATAAAGCATGTTGAGATTGAGATTGACTCAAGCCTTATTATGTTTAAGAGAAAAACTTCATAGCATTTAAAACACAAGCCTAAACCCTAAGGAGTAAGGCCTAAACCAAAACGTACGAGAACACTCCCAATACGAACCAAAGTTGGTGAGGATTGAGTTGAGAATGGATAGAGATTGGCAGTATCCTCGAATTCCCGAAAACAAAGCTATCCATTTCGAGCATCTATTAGTGCAAACCACTTGAATTAATACGAATGAGATCCATAATTAAACCATATCATATAACATTGTTTAATGAGAAAAGAAAGCGACAAAATGGCAAACCTTTCCGCTGCAGCATTGTTTCCACATTAAGGTCAGAATTCAGAACAGGAACACTAGTACAGAGATACATTAGCAGATGTTTAACTTCTCATAACTTCAAGTTGTTGTATATATTCTTTCATTCTAAGGAAGAAGTAAAGGGAAACTAAACCAACCTTCCTTTAATCTTGTATTGAAAAAACTAAATTATAAGGGGAAAAGTGGTGGTTGTGTTCATACCACAACACTCAAAGAGTCTTCAAAATCCAGAAAATAATGCCTACTTTTATCAACAAATTACTGTAAAAGTAAAAACATTAACCTTATGCTATTAAGCTTTGTAGCACTGTAATCGAAGACATATCTGATATCTAACACATATCTGACATCGACGCGACTCATGCTATTACATTGAATATATCATTTTCTACAATTATTATTAGTGTAAATGTGGCAGTGTTCGTGTCGTTCCCGATGCCCCTCCTTCATATATATTGCATTGAGATGAAAATATACCAATCTTATTCATTTGTGGTTGAAGATTGTTGTGAACAAGCTACAACGCGTGCAGGGGAAAAGAATGTTCTATGATTATTTATTCTTGGCTTCTTTGCATCGAGTGAATAGGTAATTACCCCCCTGAAATTGTAACTTTCGTTAAAAACCCCTAACTTTTTTTTCCTTCAAAATATCAGCTATTTGCACATAACCGTAAACAAAATCCAGATTATTCTTTTTCAAAGTTAGGGGATTTTCGATATGGGGGGGGTTCAAAATCATTGATATCATGGAAATCCAAGAAACAGCCCAATCTTTCTCATTCTTCATGCATATTGACGTTAGTCTTAGAACTTTAGTGATCCGATCTGACAGTTTCTTGGAGTTTTTGAGGTTCCATGTCTTCGGTCATGATGTTTTGCAATAGCAAATCTCAAACTCGATCCTATAAGTCATGAATGCTCCAAGCATGTGGACATCGATTGTCCCTTCATTTGCGAGCATGTGAAGTCTTAGCTTCTCAAGCTTTGTTCGTGTCAAAACTGATCAACAACTTGCGACCATCGATGGTACCCTCACTCCTTCCATGCAAACCCTGTCTTGAATACTCTCCCATCAAACATGAACTTCACTATTCTTCCACAAACCAATATTGAAAACCTTCCAGAGATTCTTGAACCTGCGACACTGAATGTTCAAGGTTACATTAACAACAATGAATGTATTCACCATTTTGTAGGTACTAAAGTCTAATTAAGGGACCAAAACTGGGTGATTTTAAAATTGAGGGACCAATTTTAGGAATGAGTGATTGTAAGACCAAAATTGTAATTAAGCCTATAACTTTTCTATTGGTCATCAAAGGTTAGACTTTTCTTCTGATAAAATGAAAACTATATTTAACATTTCTTATAATCAAGTTAACTTTGGTTAGGCCATTAGTCATCCAATCTTGATCATTCTTATAATCAAATGACTAAGGACTTTTTTTTAATAATCAAGTCAACCATGGCTAGGCAATTCATTGGTTAACAAATGTTTGATCTTTTTTATAATCGGATGAAAACTATATTTCGACCTTTCTTATAATCAAGTTAACTATGGTTATGTCATTAATCATCCATGTTTGACCATTATTTTAATACAATACACTATAGTATGACATTTGTTAATAATCAAGTTAACTATGTTTGGTCTTCCAGGTTCTGTTCATACTTGAACACTCAAAGAGCCCTAAAAAATCACAATCAGAAAACAGTGCCTACTTTTTATTACCAATTTTTTTATTTTTTTTTTGGTCTTTAATGACCATGTTATGTTCATGTAAACGTCAAGATTATAACTCTTTTAAGTTCAAAGTGTATCCATGTTATGTCCGTTTATTATGTTCAACATTTATATATTCATATTATGTTCAATAAATGTAAAAAAACATGTCAAAATTATATCCATTATAAAACAAAAAAAATTGTGACGATGGAAACAACTCATTTTATTTTTTAGAGACAAAAATCAAAATTTAATATATAAAGGCGAAAACTTATTTAACCCTTTTTTTTTTATTTCTTAGGAGTTTCCTCCTTATCACCGAGACTATCCGTCGGAAGGAAGGACCTTTCACAACAATCCAGCAGAAGACTTTTTACAGGGAAAAAATTCAATACAAAGAAACATAATTTTATGTAAAACTTTGTGCACTACTTCATACATACTTTCTTTCCTTCATTAATATATTCATTCATTTAATCATATATTCATTTATGCATTCATTCATGCATTCATAAAATTAAACACAAATCATCGAAAAGCCAATAACTTATCCTTTCGAAGGTGAAACTAATTGTTTAATGGCTTAAATGCACTTTTGGCCCCCTATGTTTGTCGTCGTAGCGATTTTGGCCCCTTAACAAAAAAAATGCAATTTTGACCCTCTAATTTTCGCAACTATGCTGAGAAGCCGCCACGTGTCTCAAATAAGGGGACAAAATCGCAACTTTTTTGTAAAGATAAGGGGTTAAAAGAGCATATTTCCCTAAACATGACAAAATTAGGGGGTTAAAATTGCATTTTTTTTGTTAGGAGGCCAAAATCGCTACACTGATAAACATAGGGGGCCAAAAGTGCATTTAAGCCTTGTTTAATTAATTGCATACCAGCTTTAGAACATTCATCATTTACATGAAACTAAAATAGAAAATAAAAACAAAAATGCAACAAATAAAATCATTTGAAACCTCTCCTTCTTCTTCTCGGAACTTGATAATGCCCTAATTTGTATTGCTTTCTCAACAAAAGCTTTGGAACTTCTAATTTCGCTAGGGTTGATGAATTTCAGAGTTTGGAATAATAGATAGATCATGGTTTTTCTTTTTTGCAATGCTTTTAAATCTCATCATCACTGTTCTTTTAACATGATCATGTATGTATCTATGTAGATAGAAACCCGCACAATGTTTAGGCTTTTTAAAAAGCTCCCCAGTTCTTCCTCTTCTATCAACGAGGAATTCAACGTCTCCACATGGTAATAACGTTTATGTTTATTATATACGATTCATCGTCTATTGTTTCCCCCATCAACCAAATTGCATAAATATCTTCTTATCTTATATTTCAGCAAGTGGTTGCTGGAAAAGTTGACTGTAGATGCACATTCACTCTTTCAAACAAAGACTAGTAGCAGAAATGCTATGCGCGAGGAAATTGCTAAGCTACTCAGGAATGGGCAACTAAATGATGCTCATACTCTGGTATACTGTTCCATCTTTTTCTTTTTCTATTTAAGCATTTTAAACCAACCACGGACTCAGGATATAGAAATACAATGGATTTTTTGGAACGCTGTTCTTGATATGGTAATGGATGGTTATTATTTATTTATGCAGGCGGAATATCTTTTTGATCAGGAAAACTTGCGTCTGGTTCTACAGCTTATCGAACACTTTTCCCATCATCTTGCTATTCATCTTTTTTACATTGAACCGCAAAGGTATATTTTAAACATATATATGGTTCCACTAGCTTATCATTTTATTGGATTTCTACAATAATAACGTCTCACTACCCTTGTTTTTGTAACAGTAACCTACAATTTTCTATCTATTGTCTCAATGTTGTTCAGGAATATTCACAGATAGACGTTTGACAAGTGTACCAAAAACTATCGAAGTAATAAAATAAGTTCGTATTCACGAGGATTGTGTTAATCTCAATTTACCAATAAAGTAAATATTTAGGATGAATAAATTATTTTGTTTGCCCTAGGCAGTAGATTTGATTTGATTGCAAAAAATTAAATAACATAAAATAAAGATTCGATTAGAAAATATAGATTTGGTTAGAAAATATGAAGAGAGATGAGATCAGATCTTTCGAATCATCTATGTTCCCCTAATTGGTATACTGCACCTATTCTTATGAATGATCTTCTAGTTCCACGATAGTTAACAAAATAGTCCTAATCAATCCCTTGAGTTAGGACCCCTTCTCAAACTACAGCCCCTAATTCCTTAGGTGGTCTAATAATCTTTGAAAGTTTAAGCACGTTAACCTACTATCACTAACAAACGATTATCCATTCCTAGACTAACCATGTTTATTAGAGCAAGTCAATTAGGTCTAAGTCGAAAGTTATGGTCAGTAGTCATTCGTTCTCACTAAATCATATTTATATTTGATCAGGATATAAAAAGCATTAAAAACAATTGAATTGAATAAAAACTAGATTGTCATTCACAATAAATAGAGTTTCACAGCAACATGGTTTAATTAGGGTTACAAAGAATCATCTCAGACCTAATCTCTAAGAGATTTAGCTACTCATAATCGAGTTTACAAATAGCATAATCAATAATGGAATCAAAACATACATAAACT
>Ga0315913_1005170_pt1 | contig 15844 bp, 11 predicted proteins | sample MpolsnodulesMG_FD_207736 | JGI IMG/M metagenome (GOLD analysis project Ga0315913, IMG submission 207736) | Medicago polymorpha root nodule microbial communities from Los Angeles, California, United States - small nodules | ecosystem: Host-associated > Plants > Roots > Nodule | place: USA... | reverse complement strand
TTAGTAGTATAAATACCACACTTTGGTTCATGTAAAAACACACCATCTTTGAGAAATCAAAACATATCATTCTACTTCTTTCTCTCTTGATTTCCTTGATTTGATAAATAGTGTTATTTATTATTTGAAGTATTATAAATTAAAGTAGTATTTTATATCATCTTATTAATTCGACTTCTTTTTGGTGTATATATAAAGAATTATACTACACTATTACGATTGTGTGTTGTAGGGGTACTATAATATGATCACATCTATTAAAAGATGTTATATAAAAGCTTACATTTTGTCTTGTTTTCCAAGTTTGTCCCATTCTGCTACTCATCACAGGACATTGGACCAAACCAAACATAAGAAAGAAACATGAAAAGAGTTGCGTGGAATTACCACTTTTCTTTTCATATATTTTTTATATTATAATTATAATCATAATAATTTTCATCATATCCATTTTAGAATAGACTATTTATTAAGTCGATGAACTACCACTCCCCCTGTCAATTTAGTCAATAAAATATATAAATATAATAAGGGAAACATTAACTTGTATCCTTAAGACATATGTTAAGAATTCCACTAATAGAAATTTTGTATTAGAAATTGTGATAATTTATTACTTAAAAAATTTAATATTAATTTTTTTCAATTAATACTTACCCTTAGTGGCAAGAATTTAATGCTTAACATGTGCCCTAAGGGCACAAGTTAACATTACCCATATAATAAGTATCCATTTAAGTATATAAATCTTTGCTATTAAGATGTTAGAGACCAAATTAATAAAAAAATTTGTATATTTCAATGACTAAATTAAAAGAGCTCAAATACTTTTGCACTACTTATTATGAGTGCGTTGATTTGCTAGAAAAATAGGGTTTAAGTTTGACAACATTTTGTATACACTGTTTCACGTAGAAATTCATCCTCAGACTAAACAAAATAAGTAGCAAGAAAATTAACAAAAACAACAATTTTTGTTCCTTACTAAACTATGAACAACTTTTTATCTAAATTACAAACTATTAAAAATAGAAAAACACTATCTTTATTATTCAACATAAAATATTAAGTATCTCTTTATCTATCACGATTGTTGTTGTGTTTGCTTTAGCGATGAAACGGAGAAAAACGTGCGTCTATCAAGAAGCTCTAAATAGCAGCTTCACAATTTTCACGATTTCGTTGCTTTGAGACGTGATATTTCAATGTGACGTGATTTTTAATTCAAATTCAAACCGGCGCTATGTCTCGTCCCTTAAAAAAAAAACATTTATGTGTTGTACTGTACTATTTTTTTGTGTCAAGTAATTATTGTTTTGCGGATCAAACACACCATACTTATCTATATATTTAAGACAAATATTCATTTTTGTTTTTGTAATCATAATAACTTTTTAATGTATCGAAATTCCAAATAGTCAATGATTATACATTTCGTTAATCGAAATAGTCATTTTATAAGAGACATTTGAATCAAGGAAAATTAAAGTATCTGGTCCAAATTAACCCAAACGTCTTTTTATAAAAAAGACTAGAGAGATTATTTACTTACCGTTATAATTAGTTTTTATAAATGTTTATTTACTGTTAGTTCAATCCTCATAAAAAAAAAGAGTCATTGTGAGCATTGAATGATTATTTTAACATCAATGACAACTATAACTAACAAAACATATAATCAAAAATTATTTTGAAGTTTCGATACATCGAATAGTTCTCGTGATTATTTGATACGAAAATGACTATTTATCCATTTATCCTTCAAACATAACAATTATATAAAAAAACAAAGAATATCCATCCCATCATCCTCGTCCTGAGTGCACACAAGACACACTTGATTACATTAACGCCCCCAAACTCAACGCATTCAAACGTCATCACTACTCTCTCTCTCTCTCTCTCTCTCTAGGATTCTAGGGTTTTGTAACAGTGACTCATTTTCACTTCTTCTTCCTCAACAACTCACAGGTTCGATAATTCTCTCTCCTTCTCCTTCTCTCTCTCTACATGTGCATGCATGGAATTTTTTTCAGCTGTATTTTTTTTTTTTACGATTATCGTTTTTTTCAATGATTGTTTCTGTATATATCAATTTTGCGTGTAATTATTGCTTTGTTGTTGATGATGATGATTGTTTTGAGTAACTGAGGAAAAATTCGAGCTTTTTTTTTCTTACACTGTTTGGTCAACGTGAAAGATGAGAGAGAAAGAACAATTATTAGTTATTACTTTGACCAGTTAAATAAAGCTTGATTTTTTATTGTTTTTTGTTAGGGTATTTCATTCAAATTCAATTATTGTGATTTTTTTTTTTAATTATTGTTATTTGTATGCAATAATAGGTTTGTACTTTGTGGTGTTTAATACAGGGGTCGAAAGCCCGTTTGTTACTGATTATGAAAAAAGTGATTTTGATATTCAATCATTTAGAGATTAAATTTTAGTGATTTTGATTGAATTCTGCACATACTACTTGTGGGGGTGAGAGTGAGAATACTCTTAATTTTGTTTCAAAAGCATGTGTTTTTGGTTCTGCGGTGGCAAAAATTTGATTTTTAACGAATTCTGTTAAATTGATTTCGGCTAAAAGTAAGATGGTTTTTGTTCGATACATTCATGTGTAAGTGAGTTGAATGATAAATCCAAGACTAAGAATCAATTCTATAGGAAAAAGCTACAATTTTTAGCTTCGAGTCAGAACCAAACATGTGAAAATCAATTCTAGGTCTATGAAATCATTTTGCTTGCTCTAAAAGAGGAACCGAACATACACTTAGTTTAAATTTTTTTCTTTTTCTCCTTTTGGCGATGAACGTGATTTTGGTAATTTTTTTTGTATTTTCTCCTTTTGGCGAAGAATGTGATTATGGTCATTTTTTAGTATTTCATTTATTCAATATTTTTTGGGGGCACAATACAATATATTTACTCTTTTTCGATATTATGATTTTTCCCGTTTTCGTCTTTTGTTGTCTGGGTATGATGATTGTTCCCATTTTCGTCTTATGTTATTTGCGTATGATGATTGTTCCCATTTTTCGTCTTATGTTATCTGGGTATGATGATTGTTCCCATTTTTCGTCTTATGTTATCTGGGTATGGTGATTATTCCCATTTTTCGTCTTATGTTGTCTAGTAGGTTTGATTATGTTTCCCATTTTCGTCTTATGTTGTCTCTGTTCAATTGGAATATGGGTAGATGGGGTTGCTTTTGGTATGTTTGAGTGACATCTAAGTTATACCTTTGTACGAGGAATGCTACTGACTTACTCTTTTGAACAACTTTTCATTATGCACTCTATGATTGGTCCGTTTTTATAAACGCCAACACAGTTGGCTCGTAAGTTGATCACTTTTTTCATTAAAAATGTTTTAATGATGGACAAATTGCAAAGAGTGTGCTGTTAGCATTCCTTTTTGTATAACTTATGATTACTTGAAATGGTTTTTGTTTCTGATCATGTCTACGAGAAAACTTGCACCTATTATCACATTCAAAGCCCCAATTTCAGTATGATTTTAATGCTTCATATTTCCTTTGAATAGTCAATTAGTCACCTTGAAGTTTATGAACAAATACATTGCCATCATTTAACTTTACATTAATAGGTATGTGGCTTCAGAAAACTTGAATTTTTACCCACAAGTGCTCAAATAAAACCTTTTTTCACTACACACGGTGTTAACTGACTGGAATTATAATTTATTGAGCCGCACTTATATATTTTTCCAGTTTAATTGTGTAATACTAATATGATATATTTTACATCAAAAGTTTATGTTGATTCAACAGTTTTTTGGCTCACAGGCACTTCTGGAGAGAATGTCATGTTTCTGATTTCCATCACAAAAGAAGAGACAAATTAATCTTCCAGTAGTATGGCAACAGAGAGTCCAATTAGAATCTCAGAAGCTGGGGGGAAATGGCCTTCTCATATGGAAACTTCAGCTTATGGCACACCGCCTCGTAACATGGGGGCCGAGGATTTGGGTGTACTGTTGAAGGGCCATAGGTTCCGTGGTAGTGGAAAGGATGCAGCACCCAGTCGTAGTGGCAGTGCACCTCCCAGCATGGAAGGCTCATTTCTGGCCATAGAAAACCTATTGCCACTGCAAAACACCCAGGATGCAAGCTTGACAAATTTGAGCAGAGCTGTGAAAAATTGTGAATCTGAAGAACAGTTACGAGCTGATCCAGCTTATTTGGCATATTACAGTTCCAATGTGAACCTAAACCCTAGACTTCCTCCCCCACTGACTTCCTGGGAAAACCGCCATATAGGGCATCATGTTGGTAGTTCAAGAAACAATTGGGGACTGTCTTCTATAGATCATAGAAGTAAAAGTTCTTTACATTTACCGCAAGCAACTCTTTCTACACACAAGGAGGAGTCTGAGGATGATTCACCCCAACAACAGGCACATGAAAATGAATTAGTGAACACAAGTGGAGTATGGCGGAGACAGGATGCAGCTTCATTGGCACCACAGCCAAAAAATATGGTTGATTTAATTCAGGTGATTATTTTGACATCAACTTTGGAATTTAACCAATTTCTTTCACTTTTCTGCACTAACATACTTGTTCATTTAACATTCATAATTTCACGTTCATATTACCATTGAATAGTATATTTGTAATATTTTTCCATTTGGTTGCTGCATTGGCTTGTATCCTGCAAATATGGTATTTGTTATCTCATGCCGTAAGCTGTTACATATGTAGCTTTTAGTTGCTCCTCCAGATTAAAGATGTGATTGTAAATACAAATATTTTGTTCAAAATTAAAATTTTCAGGAAGATTTTCCTCGCACCATGTCACCTGTATATAATATGTCTCTTTCTGCAAGCCATCGACTGGGGGATAAACCAATTGAATTAGAAGCTGGTTCCAGATCTTCTCATGACGCTCATGACACTGCAGTAGAGTCTGCTAAATCTACTGCAGGCGCGGATGATATTAGGGTGTCATCAAGTGTCGATGTCCACACCCCTGTTGCAAGCTCTTCAACATTTGAATCCACAGCTAGCATGGGTTTTAGTAACTTAGATGTTGCAACTGTTGCATCTCAATTAAATACACTTAGTGTATCTAATTTGCCGAATTCTGAAAGCCTGAGTTATGAAGAAAAATTGACGACCAGCTACCAGAACAATATGATGCAACGGCAGGTATTCGCGCAACAAAGCTATCCGTATGAAGTTCCTAGTGCTAATTCTCAAAGTGTAAACCCTGCCTACGTTGGCAGGGAACAGTATCCTCAGAATTCAAGCAAGTTGCCTGATGTCCAGCCACTACTTCAGTCATCGGGGTTTACACCTCCCCTATATGCCACAGCTGCAGCTTACATGGCCTCTGTAAATCCATTTTACAATAATATGCAGGCCTCAGGCCCATACACTCCTCAATATGTTGGTGGATACACTTTAAATCCCACCGCGGTTCATCCATATATTTCTGCATACCCTCCTCATGGTGCTGTACCATTTGTTGTTGATGGGGCTACTAGTTCTAGCTATGCTCCGCTAACACCAGGGGTTTCAACCGGGGGTAATATTTCGCATGGAGCTGAAATGGTACATGCAAACAAGTACCTCGGGCAATTTGGATTTCCTGTACAGCCTTCTTTTGGCGATCCTATTTACATGCAATATAATCAGCAACCTTTTGTGGAGGGTTATGGTATTTCTGGTCATTTTGATCCACAGGCACCTAGAGCAAGTGTTGTTCAAATAAATCCTTATGATTCACAAAAAAGGCCTGGTACTGGTGCTTATTTGGATGATAAAAAATTACATGAGCAGAGAACTGGTGCTAGTATGAACTCAAGAAGAGGTGGGCTGCCGGTTCCTAGTTATTTTGGACATGTGCCAAACACGGGCTTTGTAATGCAGTATCCAGGTTCACCACTTCCCAGTCCAGTTTTGTCTGGATATCCAGATGGAAGTCCTGGCCTTTCAGGAGGTAGAAATGAAATAAAACCTTCCCCAACTTCTGGTAGAAATGGAGGCATGGTATCTGGATGGTATGGTCCAAGATCCTTTGACAGTGGTCAAGACCCCAAGATTGTTAACTTCCTTGAAGAGTTGAAATCTGGCAAAGGTCGCAGATTTGAGCTATCCGATATAATTGGACATATTGTTGAATTTAGGCAAGTAGTTTTCTCTGCTCTCTTTCCACATATCTAATTGATGAGATTCTTGGTTTTGGAAATTAAGTTCACTGTCTTTTACCTCCAGCTCTGATCAGCATGGAAGTCGATTTATACAGCAGAAGCTGGAAAGTTGTGGTGCTGAAGAGAAGGCATTGGTGTTCAAAGAGGTTCTTCCACATGCTTCTAAGTTAATGACTGATGTATTCGGTAACTACGTAATACAGAAGGTGAGTTTTTAGAAGTGATGTATATTGCCGTTAATTTTATGTTTGCCTCCGAATCTGTTTTGGTCTAATTTGTCCCTTTCTCGCGTGTTTAGTTTTTCGAGTATGGAAACCCTGAGCAGAGGAGGGAACTTGCAGATAAACTGGCTGGTCAGATACTGCCTTTGAGTCTGCAGATGTATGGCTGTCGTGTAATCCAAAAGGTATATAATTTTAAATGACTCGTGTAGCTTTATGATATTAGTGTAGACTTATTTCACCAGCATGCTTGATAGTTGATAACAAGACCAATTTGTTCAGAGTTGTAGACACTGCTATTGCATTATTCATGAAATTATCTGTTAAAGAGTCGTAGACATTGCTATTGCATTTTGTTTCGTTTTTTGCAAGTAAAATTATGTATTTATTGGGGGCTTTATTATGGAAAGAAACCATTAAAAGATTAAATGTAGACTTAATCAAGTTAAATAAAATGCTCACTATGGCTGCATTTTAGTTCCATAAGATAGAAATCACAAATTGAAAGAATCTCGACACTGATAAACCTGTATGTTTAAGGGGTTGGTTGGGTTCACCTGGACCCAGCCCAAGTTGCAGATGGTGGGCTGTTTTTGTTCTGCAGGTAGGGTTGGGCCTGAAATCACCCAACGCACTGACTGGCCTGTCGGATTACCTTTCTGTTGCTTATGGTTATACTGCTTAAATGTTATTAACAAGTGATAATATTAGTTGAACTGTTGTGTAACTATGTTGTTCTGTTTACATACTTTCTATCATCATCAGTGGAATGATGTCATCCCAAAATTTCACTTTTAAAAAGCAAAATAAAAATAAAAATAAGGCCCACTTGGAATGATATTGTTTCAATTATGGAAAACAACAACATATTGGCGCTGGAGAATACATCATTTTCCACTTCAACGTCTTGAAAAAAATCACTAACCCAACCCCTGCCTGTGTAGGTTGGGTTGAGTTTTTTTTGCCTCGGCCCATGTATACAGTTTTGTTGCATGCACTTTTTGGCGGAGGATTTTTTTCCTTCCTTTCTGATACTATGAGGCGTAGATTCATTACACTTTGTACTCAAGTTATGCTGTTAAATAATTAACACCTGTGAAATTTATAATTCTATGGAAGAATGCTTAGTTGCATAATTCAGAGTTGGTGGACCGCTTTCCTGTTTTTTGTTTTCTATTATATCAAGATTGTTTGGTCATGAATAAAGTTGAAAATAGAGCAAAGTCTTGCCTATAAAACAAGTATTCTATTGAAAGTAGAGATGATGTTTTTATCTTTGTTTTATGTCCATGCAGGCACTCGAGGTTATTGAGCATGAACAGAAAGCTCAGCTTGTTCGTGAGCTGGATGGAAATATCATGAGATGTGTTCGTGACCAAAACGGGAATCATGTAATACAGAAGTGCATTGAATCGATTCCAACTAACAAAATTGGCTTTATACTATCTGCATTCCGTGGTCAAGTTGCTAATTTATCAATGCATCCTTATGGTTGTCGAGTCATCCAGGTATAATTATTGCTTTGCCTTTCACGAAATGAAGTTTATTTTTGTGTCCTGCATTAAGTAGGATAATGTTTCTTGCAGAGAATTCTAGAGCATTGTACAGACGAGGTTCAGTGTCAGTTTATTGTGGATGAAATCTTGGAGTCAGTTTGTTCTCTTGCTCAGGACCAGTATGGTAATTATGTTACCCAGGTTAGTTGCTTGCTGCCTCTTCTATGGCATGATTTTATTATTAGCTTCTTGTGTTTCGGGTGCATATGAGAAAGAAGATATATAGTTGGCGGCAGATGTGCATGTGATGTCCGTTCTATCCGTAGCTTATGGTTACAAGTCACCACACCCTATGAAATTGCTGTGACCAGAAAATAGCATGATTTGTGACGGTCTCGGCTGTCACTTATATTTTAATTTTAAATATTTTTTACTTTTACTTCTTCCCATTCTTCTTTTTGTTAATTTCTTCCTAAGCCCTTTTGAATCTTTTATTAGTGGAATCACTTCTCAACACCTCTGTTCCCAAATTTAACCATCACAAGGAGTTTTGCACTACAAAATTGATTATAATTGATACAAGTCTATTTTGAATTAAGCTTGTACTTATGAGACCAAAACCTTTTTAAGAAACTCCCTTATCTACTTTTTAAGAACCTCCCTTCCTTGAAGCTAACACTTTTGTATTTCAGCAATACTTATTTGTGATGTATCCTACTTATTTGTTATTTTTGAATGAAATTGTCTTATCCTATACGGATGGAACACTTACAGCTTAAGGGGTTCCAATAAATTTAGACCTGTTCATTTGTACAAGTGATTTCAATTTTGATGGTTTTCATTGAGCTATAAAAAGTATAATGGTATAGAACAATGTGCTTAGAGAGGTGTTGCAGATTGGCTTTAGAGAAGTAAAGGGTTGTATTTCACGTTCAAGTAACAAAAATAGGAAAAGTAGAGGAAACCAATAAAAATTATAGGTCAAACCGCAAGAATATACATGATTAGTTATTAGAATTAGGACTTATGACATCATTTGGTCCTTGTGGCCTTCACTAATAGGAAAAGGCACTGCTTGGGTTGTAATAATGATGGTTTACAGTGATTGTTTGGTGTTTACAAGTGGTTTTTTTTATCCACATTAAACAATTCTATGCAAGGTAGTCAATTGCGGCCAATAGAGGTGTGATCGCAATGTTACAGAGCAACACTGCTAGCCACCACGGCGACGTTGGGATTGCCGCGTATTAAAGTTGCAGCCACAATAGGTGCTTTTGCAAAGCAGAAATTGCTGCGCATCTGCCTGCGAAATTGATGGTCATGAGGAAAATTCCATTTTGCTCCTTAAAAATTAGACTTCGACGGGGTATCATGGGTATTTTGCACTCTCTATTTTCTTCTCTTTTTCTCTGCGATTGCAGAATTGCCTTCTTCTCTCAAACTAACTGCGACCATCCTCCTCCATCCTTCCTTTCTTTTCTGCTTGACAACTGCACACACAACCATTGCTCATTTGCACGCCACCGTCAAACAGTGCCAAGCTGTCGTGGAAGCCACACACGACCAGGTTCTGTTTTTTCCAGTTTTCGATCTGTTTCCTGCTTCTTTCCGTTGCCTGCTCTGTTTTTCTGTTCCAAATCCTACAGTTTTCCTTTGTTCCTATTTTTTTCTTCATCGTATGTTCCTATTTCTTCAAGTTTTTCTATTTTCCCCACTGTTCTCATGTTCCTGTTTTGTTTTATATTTTTTTTACCTATGTTCTGTTTGTATTTTTCCTCTCTTTCACTATTTTCCCCTTCAACCTTCTCTCTGTTTTATCTTTCCCCCCTGTTATGACTTTTTATTGCTTGATATGAATATTTCACCAGTTTTGAGTTATTTGCTTAGTTTTACATTAAATATGTGTTTATAGTACATTCATGTACTGTGTCCAAAAAATTATCAAATAGCGTCCATCCAGCTATCCCACTTTCAGGGTCGGCTCTGCGCCTTTATTCAGGGTTGATTACCTATATTTATGTTGGTTTCTAATGGAAACCTCTTCATTCTATCTGGGCTTGGGGCTGTATTTGTTGTATTGAGTGACAACAAACTTTCTTCTTTTATATATTGAGGGATTAAAAAGCTTTACTTGATTGATTTATTTTATTTTTATTGTTCCCCCCCCACCCCTCATAAATAGCATATTTTGCCTTTGAAAATATTTCCAATCTTCTCATCCTTAATCAGTTTCTTATTATATATAAAAAAATCGTTGGCAATAAAGCACAATATAGTCAGTTTTTCGTTGCATGGCTTAAGGGGAATTTGGGGTTGTCTCCCTCTTTCCCTGGCATTTTCATTTGGGAGTATGTATTTGTTTTATTTACGGTTCACTCATGAACTTTCACGATGCTTGATTTGATGTAGATTAATCATGTAACTAACTACTTTTGACTTTGACTCTGGACCTTGTCATGGTTTGCTACCCTTTCATATGCCAATATTTTTTCAAAAAGTTCCCTAAGTAACGGTGCTTTCCTTATATCATCACAGCATGTGTTGGAGAGAGGTAGACCTCAAGAAAGGAGCCAAATTATCAGCAAGCTGTCAGGACATGTTGTTCAATTAAGCCAGCATAAGTTTGCTTCGAATGTTGTGGAGAAATGTCTGGAGTATGGTGACGCCTCTGAACGGGAAGTGTTAATTGCGGAGATTATTGCGCATGATGAGCAAAATGATAATTTATTGGTAAGTTCAAACTTTGTAATTCTAATTGCAAGCTAATTATTCTTCAAAATTTCTACCTTACAATAAAAGAACTTTATATTCATTGTCTTATTTGGTGTTGATAGAAGCTTTGAGGTGTTTTTGATAATGATTGAGCACGATGTAGAAGAATGTCTTTAGTAATTTTTTATGGTTTCAAATGTTTAGTCTCCAAAAATATACCATTTTTTTAGTTTAGTCCCTGTAATTTTTGTTTTGTTTTTAGTCCCTGCTAATATGCCACCTTTTGCACTTGGTACTAGTTGTTTTAATGCATATTTTCTGGGAATGGAAGCATATTTAAACATTTTTCTATTCTAATGATGTATTTTATTTTTATTATTATAACGAAGACATTATGGGACATGTACTGTCAGTATAAATCAGTATTCAATTGACATACAATGAAAACCCAATATTTTTACACTTCATATCATTAATTTAAGATTCAGTTACAATAATTGGCTGGTATGTCAGAACAGTGGATTCTCATTGGATACATGTGTAAAGTTAATTTACATCGACGATTTATCCCCTTTAAACCCTAGGAAAGAAGCTTATTTTATCATACTGTGTGTTAATTACCACATGAACTTCTGTTAACTGTCGATACTATGTGTCATCCCTAGTCAGAGGCATTGCGATAGGACCCAGAAATTCAAGCTGGAAATTGTGTTTATTATTATTGACTGAAAATGGAGCTCAACGGCTCTACAATGGAAAAATAACAGAACGCAAAAGATAGTGGAATGTAAGGATACTTTAAGGGAGTCAAATTTGATGTTTGAGACATCTGAATTTTTACTAGTATTGGTAATTCTTGAGAATTAAATGCAGTGTGAATAATGCTTAACTAATTGAATTTTTTTGTAACTGGCGTGAATGTATGTCATTTTGGATTTGTACTCTTGCTTACTTGACCCTATTTTGATTTTCATTGTAGACAATGATGAAAGATCAATTTGCGAATTATGTGATCCAGAAGGTTATTGATATCTGTTCTGAAAATCAGCGAGCAAGGTTACTTTCACACATAAGAGCTCATGCTAATGCTTTGAAGAAATACACTTATGGAAAACACATTGTGGCCCGTATGGAACATCAATTTGGAGGTGTGTTCTTTCTGTACTTTGTTTTGAAAGTTCGTTACAATGGCAATATTAATATGATATGTTGCTATCTGAATGCCCCAAGATTCAATGACTGATGGTTTGCTTTGTTGAGTATGTGGAAAATAAGGAGGAAGTTTAAAGGAAAGCTATTGCACACTTGTCTTGCGCAACAAAAATGAACGAGAAAAATAAACTGTTCATTTATACTGATTTTGAACCTGTTCTCTGTTTTCTAACTTCTCACTTTGTTCCACCTACTCAACCATGATAACATTAAATGTCTGAATGTAACTGTTAGAATATGCGAATATACTTGGAATATCTTCGATATTATATTAGAGTATCTTAAGTTTATAATCTTAGAGTACCTCTTAGGATTTAATTTTATATTACTTATTATTATTATCCTGCACTTGTTTTGTGGCTTCTTCTCATCCCTTTATTTAATTTTGGCATGCAGAGAATCAAGCACCCAGTTCATGATTAGATTGCTGAAGAAGCACATGAATCTCCAGCAGTGCTGCAGTGGCATGCTAACCCCACTGCTTCAACATATCTTCTGTTGCTGATCACAGGAAATAGCTCAGACATTGTTGATTTCTGATCCTGCTAATGAATATACTTCATTCCTGTGATTTCATATCTGCACATTGATAGCTTCAGGAGACATTAGTATATAAAGATACACTATGAAACCTAATGTAATTATGTCATTCAAATAATTGGTTGGAAATGTTTGAATATAATTATTTAGAAGGAAACCCTTCTTGGATGTAAACTTTACTGGACCTGACCGACTTAATCCATGGTTGGTTTTCTTAGAGTTTTAGGGCCTGGTTTCCTGAACTCAATTACTCGTTGGTACATGATTACATGCTTTATGGTCCTTGTGATGCATCTTCTAATTGTGAATGCTTTATTGAATGATTGGGTTTATTTAAGGACTCTTTCTATATAGGACACAAGTACTTGATTGTTGAAATAGCCAAGACTTTATTGAATGCTTATATTGATAGTTGAGACAATTACTCTGCTAGGGTAAAATTACTTTTCTCGACCGCTACAGTAGCGGATTCAGTTTTGCATTCACGTTGGAATCAATTTCACTTTTTTGATCATCTATTAGTGAATTGTGATTCCATCAAATACATATGCGACTGTGTGGTTATTGCGAGACATGCTCAACCTCAAGTGCACTTTGGGTCAATGATTGCAATGATAAAAAAGATCAGTTGCAAAAATCAGTTGCTTCACGATGATTGTCAACCGCTCAATCATTTGATTGGGTGAACTGTGCCTGCTGCACTGATCCTTTTTGATCCAGGGTGTCAGTGTGTGCTTATTATCGCCATAATGAAAAGGATTGAAATATTATCACCACAAGTAAAAGCCACTAAAAACCCTTTGCTTGAGTGACATGGACTTTGCCGAAGATCGATATTTTATCATGCTTCTATTTGGATGTCCAGTTCTTGAGGATCTACACGTATTTCATGTATAATTGCATTGTGATGAGGAAGAATCTCTTTCTACTCAATGCACGTGTTGCTATTTTTTCCGCTGAAAGCACTTACTTCCAAGTCTATGTGCTTACATACATTCAAGTATACACACAAGACTGTTTTATTATGATTACAATGCATTTTGTTGGTATCAACAATACATGTTGTCGGTATCAGAAACCAAACATTTGATTACAACTTTCCAGGGCATCCCACAGCCGTCGGAAATGAACACGGTAGTTCTAGGATGCCGTTCAAGTCAGGATCCTCTTTGTTGGTCAACCATATTGTCATCAAAGGCAAATCATGAAGACCCATCACCAACCAAGCACTAGAGGTCATTGTTAACCAACATATTAACCTTACTTTTGTCACCAAAAGAAAATAACAATATGCTTGATCAACAATGAACACTTACTCTTATCTTGGAAAATTATAAAGTAAAGCCAAAGAGCTATAATAAGAGGCTCAAGGCAATAACCATTCAAAGGATTCTCCGCTATCTTAGAGTCCAGCCCGTCCAAGCTTAGAGGGATTTTCTCGTTCAACATGTTAACATGTTGAACGTCGTTCTCAAAGGATTCCACAAAGTATTTTTAAAAGACGACATTCATTTCTTATTCTTTGTGTGGTCTACGAAAATCGAGTGGCATGGCAGACTCAAACTTAACTGTGATCTAATATCCAGTGACAGTCAATGGTCTTTGGTAATAAAAAAAAAAAAAGCTTTTAATATATTCTCTTCTATTTGGTCTTGTATTCGACCAAGGTTGAGTAACTTGCTGCAAAATGTTAGCTTGCAAATTGATTTTGAGGCTAGTCTTAATTTTTGGATAGATAAATGGCTTTCCCATACCACTCAACTTTTCACATCATCTTCATTGTGATCTAAATGTAGTAGTGGAAGATTTCATTTATCAAGTCCCTTGGTCATCACCTGCAAGCTTTCTTAGTATGTCTGTTATTAACAGTGAGCCGTGTTCCCGCGTCTCATGTCAAAAACACCTCAAATAGACTTCAAATTTTTTTAATGACAAATGTTAGTATGTTAATTGTTATGTTGAGTTTTTTCCTTCTTGTCTACTAGGACTTGAACTCTGAACCTCCAACTCCCTCATTTCTATGTGTAACTCAGATGGGGTGACAAAAGGTTCTTTAGGCCTTTATGCTTGCGGTAGAATTTCTCGAGATTGTAATGCATCGACACTTGGCTGTTTTTGTCATCGCCTTGGTGTACAAAAAACTCTGTATGTTGAGCTTATAAGAGCAATTATGGCTATCGAAATAACATTTACCAGCATGATTAGCAAACATGATTTTAATTCATCATCTAGCATTGAAACTATACAAGTATGTGTAAATAATTCACAGACACTCAAGTAACCTCTTACAACATTTATCAATAACAATCATGCATAGACTCTTAATCATATTAGTATTTCTCAATCATGTTAGTTCAATCATTAACAATTCAATAATCGAAGACAATCTAAAACAACACATCAGGTACTAACATTATTGCATAAGACTAAGGTGCATAGTCAAATATTTTGTCTAAAAGTTGAACCAAGTACATGTCTTTTGGTATTAATCTTTGAGGTTATAAATATTGTAGGGTATCAGAGGTTAAAAATATTGTCATTAATTCCTTCGACACTTACTTACAGCACTCTCTCAGAGATAAAATATAAGTAAAAAAAATAGATTTTATGACTGTACTACTGTTATAAAAAATAAGTACAAACTATCATACTTTTGGAATTAATCACACTATTACCATTTTTTTTATTGGACACTATGACTACAATGTTGAGACACGTGACCCACTATCACAATCATTTATTCTTCTTTAAAATGATTGTGATAGTGGACCACATGTCCTAATACTTGTGGTTATAGTTTCCAATAAAAAAGAGTGGTAGAAGCGTAATTAATTACAAAATGATGGTATTTTGATATTTATTTTTTATAGCAGTGGTGGTACAGTCATCAAAAAACCTATTTTTTTACTAGTACTTTATTAGTGAGAGAGTACTTTAAGTAAGTGCCGAAGGAAATGATGACAGTATGTATAACCTCAATGATATCCTATAATACAACTTAAGTATAACTCAATCCGTCATTCATCCGATATGGAATAAGAGTCTTTATAAAATAAGAGTTTATTTTATGTATACTGAACATATACAAAAATTTACACATTCATTCAATAATGTGTTGTCACATTAATTAATGAAGTATGAAAATTATGCGTTTTTAACTCATTAAACAATATGGTAAGACAATACAACGTTTGATACATGTATATAACTTTTTTGCGTTTTTAACTCTTTAAAAGATGTGGTAAGACAATACAACGTTAGCAGATGTATAGAACTTTTTTACACGGGTCGAATATATCTAATTAGATTGAGAAAGGGAAACTATAAGAGTAAATAGGCAATTACCCCCCTGAAATTGTAAGTTTCGTCAATTACCCCCCTGAAATTAACAAAACTTCAATTACCCCCTGAAATTGCACAACGTTAATCAATTTACCCCCTCCGTCAAATTTTTCTGTTAGTCAACATGATGTTTGCAAATAC
>Ga0315913_1005167_pt1 | contig 15849 bp, 6 predicted proteins | sample MpolsnodulesMG_FD_207736 | JGI IMG/M metagenome (GOLD analysis project Ga0315913, IMG submission 207736) | Medicago polymorpha root nodule microbial communities from Los Angeles, California, United States - small nodules | ecosystem: Host-associated > Plants > Roots > Nodule | place: USA... | reverse complement strand
CGTGTAATTCTTTTTTATGGATGAATGAGATTCACTTACAAGTTAGAACTGACTACATTAGGGATAGGTTAGGCTTACCCTGTTACAGATTTGTAAATGGTTGAAAGGTTAAGGCTTTATGTCCCCCCTTCTTTTTGGTTTCTTTTTTAATATATAGTTGATGCGTTTTGCGTCAACAAACTTATATAAAAAAAGACATAGAGACTTAGTTTAGTCAAATCATTGTAATAAAAAATGTATTATCGAGTAAACAAGGATATACCTTAATGCTTGTAACCGGTTCCAATTTTAATGGATCAAGTCTTCAACTATATTGAGGCGAAATTTCTCTATAATGGGAGGACTAAAGGGAACTATTGGAGTGAACCTCGATAAACATATTGATAATATTATTGTTATGGTGTTGTTACTCAGATCTCAATAAACAAATAATTTGTTTGTAATCTACCAAATAACAGAATAGAATGCTTCTCATTTATAAATTGGACATCCACCAAAATATCATAACGAAAAAATAAGGTTCTTACTATAGAAGCTCAAACCGAAATCTCCGAATCCTCTTCATTTCTTAAAAGAAATGAGCATCCTTATTACTATAATTTTAGTGTATAAATTTTTAATTAATGTCATATATTCTAGAATTATGTGCATTTGTATCATGTATTTACTACAGTAATAAATAATAATACTGGAAAATATGAATATTAAAGAGAGAAAACTTACCGTAGTTCATGAGAAAAAGTATAATCTATTTATTTTAATCCCCAAAAAAGTTAAATTGGGACACATTAGTCCTTACCTCAATTTTCATACAAATCTTTTTTTGAGCGCGCATTGATTGTCTAGCGATATTAATATTGAATAGAAATTAATCTTTATTCACAGACGGTATAATTTTTTTTACATCTACGTTCAATCAAATTACTTCAGCATGTCATTATAAGTTAGTTCCCAAAATATCTATACATATATTCATTTAGTGTGATTTAGTTAGATGCATGTGTAAAAACATTTTACACTATCAATTTAAATTCTATTAAACATATGTTATTGCAATGTGATTTAGTTAGACGCATTTCTTCTTCAACCATTTACCCCATTTTATTCTTTCTTCCATTAAAAAACTTGTAAAGTATCTGAGATTGCAAATTGCCTCAAATGCCTCCGAGTTGGACACTTTCATTACCTCATATTCCGAATTGAAATTGTATTGAAATCTTTCATCATCAAGATGTTTGGTTGATGTGTATATATGTGGTTGGACTCTTCCATCCTTTAAGTTGGAGTCAGATTGGAGCTCATTTAACAAATCCTTTTCACCCATGTTTTTTTTCTATTTATTGTCATGACAAACATTCGGTCCAATTTATTTTTGTCATGACTTTTTTTACAAAAATAAAATGATATTTTCTCATTCAAATTGATAGAATACATCAGAGACAATAACATATCAATATCGCTAAAAACGTAAAGGTTAAATCTGCGAACAAACTCACAACACCTAAGTTAATAGTACGACAAAATGCCTACAAATAATATGATAAAATCTAAATCATCAGAATACTCCATGTCTTTGGATCTGCAACGTTGACGCCCAAATCATTGATTGAATTTGTGATTGTCTGAAGCTGATCTTTCAAGATGAACCAAACGATCACCGCACAACAAGATGCAAAATCAAACAACGCCGCTCAAGACGACGAGCAGCACAATGTCGCACTCAAACGAAGAAATCACAAAAAAAACACGAAAGAAAAAACTTGATGTATATGAAAATCACTTATTTAGATTGAAATAAAGAGAGAAAAAAGATGCAAATGGGTGATTATAGGTCAAAAATTGACCTAAAATCACGCGTCCTCGATTAGTGAAAGAGGAAGATAACTTAAAGAAAAGATGGAGTTTCTCTCACTAAAAACTATGGCCGACTATTTTACACGTTTAATGTTTGTATATTTTTGTCATGACTAAAAATTGTGTTTTTATTTAAAAAATAAAAAAAAATCTTGATTTTTGTCGTATAACAAAACAAAACTTCAGTGTTTTTCCAAAAATAAGACTTTGTATACAATTTGTACAACTCAATATAGGACTCACATAAAGTGGTGGGACATGCATGAATTTCATCCAATAAAAGAGTGAGTATTAGCACTACTAAAAAAACAAAAATTAGTGAGGGAAATTTAGTGAGGGAAAACATGAAATCCCTCTCAAATTTCGTCACTAAATTTTGCGACCAAGGAATTTATGAGGGATTTTATTTTTTCCGTCACTAATTTCCCACTCTAATTTTGCTTTTTCTAGTAGTGAAATAAAATTAATATTAATTAATATTTAAGTATTTAGAATTCAATAAATTTAAACTTATTAATATAAAACATCTCATATATATAATTAATAAATTAAATTATAAATTTGCGGTGAAAAGATAGTTATTAAATAAGTTTTTTTTGTCGTACATTTGAAGTTATAGCTAATTTATATATCTTACCAAACCGACTCTGTCTTCAATATTTCACACTAGCCATTATTTCATTTCATGTAGTTGTCATCATCTTCAAAGAGGGTCAGAATATTTCAATGCATATGAGCCACACACCACAACAAACATTTCAATTGTGTGCTGGTACCAAGATTTGAAAGCTCGTTTTTCTTTTTTAAGGGAAGATTTGAAAGCTCATAAAAGGTTGACATGAGAAATACTTAATTGAGTATAACTCACATTTAAAAAAATAGACACGCATACACAAATATATATATTTTTTTAATAAAATGGTTTAATGAGGTTGAGTGATATGGTTAATTTATTTATCATGTGATTTTTTTTATCATTGTGTACGCTCAAATAATTTTATTTATTTTTATATCTATGTAAGACTATCTTGACATAGCTTCGGTACTTAACATGCTAACAATTGGATGACTTGTGAGGCTATGACGAAGTGACGGTGGATTTTGATCTTATATGACAGAACAATTTGTGACTACAAAATTGGTTAAAATTGTATTTTTTTTACCATCTTAGATATAAAAATTAGAGCAAATATAATACACTAACTATAAATAGGAATTATTCCAATACCCTAACTATAATTTTTTTCACATTTTTCTAACGTTGTTTTCATGTAAATGAGTCGTTAGTCGCTGACACATACAATTCATACATACATGAGAAAAATGTTTCTTTGTCACTAAACAAATACTTAATTTTAGTATATTTTATTTAGGTTTAAACACCTTTTTTTTTGTTTGTCTCATATCACTATTGCAAGGTTACTAACAAAAAAGTTGCATTTTCGTCCTATAAATTGATTAAATTGTAGCAAATTAGTCATTTCCTAAACCTTAAGTTGATTAAATTATATATAATACATTAAAATCAACATTTGTGACACATACATGGCACTGTGAATGTGATTGATCCTTCATATTTTGATATCTTCTAAATAAATGAAAATTAGAATGCCATGTATGTAATTTATCTCTTAAACCTTAATAATTTATGACTAAATAATTAATTAAAATTTTTGTTTTTTAATATAATCGACCAAATAAATAGGTCACTAAAGAAGTCGTTGACAAATATAATTCATATACATGACGAATAAATTTTTTTCATTGATCGATTAGTTAAATTTAATATTATATATATATATATATATATATATATATATATATATATTCTAAATATAAAGAATAATAATTATAATATACCAATATGAGTCTATTACTATATAAGAAAATGAATGCCTTATAAATTTCCTTTTTTGCCCTTAGGAGGGGCAATTTGGTCATTCAATAATTCATGGCTTTGAGTGAGTGCCAACTCACCAATTTTTTTTAAACTATTTTTCAATTTTTATATTTTTAACTATTTTCCAATTTTTTTCTTCTAAATTCAATTGCTTCTACACCGTCGTTGTGGAAGATTAAGGTACCGTTTGATCCCGCTTTTTTTCAACTTCTCTACATTTTTAATGAGAAGTTAGACCAAACACAATATCAATTAAGTATTTACTAAAACAAGTACTTTTTTGAATGCATAAAATTAAATGGAATGAGCTTTGGCCAAAAGTTGTTGAATGCTACTTCAAAAAACTACTTCTCGATGATTTATTTCACAAGCACCTCTCTTCAACTCACGCTGGGAACTTTTTCTTTTATTTTTTAATATTATATTTCAATATGTTTTTTTCTTCCATTTAATTTTTTTTTGAACCGTTCCATTTAATTTTTTAAGGAGGTTTCATTTAATTTTATTATCTTTTTTTCAAAGGAATTTTATTATCTTTTTATCACTTGTATATTTAATTTCAATATTGTTTAATTATCACAACCTCACAAATATTTTTATTCACGCTGTCATTTAATGATACGAAATATTTTTATTTCCTTTCTTCAACCTCACAAATATATACACACACATTAGCGTTTAGAGTAATACTTTATGTTCATCCGCCTATTTTTTTGTTACGCTAATGCGTATAATTTTTTTAGTGTTGCATAATGCGTATGATTATTTTTATAAAATTTAGATTTTAATTAAAAGTACAGGTATAGATGCCTAAAAAATTAGGAAAAAATTATACTTATATATATTTTGCACCTTTATATTGTAACAAACTATGCTTATCTTTTTCTTATTAAAAAAAAAACCTAAACATATATGTTTTAATGACACCAACAATGTAACAAATATAATATCATATAATATAAATTCTTATCTTTTTTAAAGACACCAAAAATATGGTATTCTTATAATGAAATTTGATATAGAGTATAATTGAAATAGAAAAACCAACTATTTTGATATTATTTATGTTATTATTTCAGCCTCCTTAAATTATTTCTCCTATTCAAATATTTAACAAGTCATTTATATGATGATACAAATTTTCATTAAAAAAAATGATGATACAAATTTGTATTCATGTTACATAAAATAAACGTCATTGAGTAAATATAACATTTGTAAAAAAACAATTATTTTATATTTTAACCATTTTTACCCTTCAGAAAATATTTTAAACATTTTTTTATTTTTTATTTATTATATTAATTCATAATAAATTTATAATAAACAGCACAAAAGTCTGTGACAAGTACGACGAGCCAAAATATCTAAAAACCTACAAATACACAAGATGAAAGAAAAACTCTACTAACAGTAATTTATCAAAAACAAAACTCTACTTGTGGTAATATATAGAAGAAGAAAAGAAGATGATGTAACATTCGATAACTTTTAGCTAATTTGCCACAAGATGGTAAAATTTGGCCAAAATGCTAAAATGGACGGTTCCCCATTGATTTAACAATTTCAAAACCAATGGTAACTGGTAAAGTATCTTGGAATCAAGGCCACTAATTGCACATGATAGCTTTGTTTAATTTGTGAATATGTTTGTGGATGCTTATCCCCATTGAATTGAAACTAACCACATGTTAAATAAGTGTTCAAATGCTATAACTTTTTCTGTAAAGAAGAATCAATGTATTTTCTTCGTTTATATCTGTTGTCTTAGGAATTTTAAATGTACGTGAATAAAAAGGAAATAGTTAGAGGGAATGTATCTCTTGTTAAACACTTAAATCAAGATATGTTTGATAAATGCATTTGTGGTCTAGTTTGCTTTCTGCTCTGATCCATCTACTGCTCATGCCTGCATTCATTTCCATTCTCTTTCTACACTATGTTACATGCTAGAGTAGCTTGTTTCTGTTCACAAAGAAAAGAAATAACTTGTTCATAATAGGTATTATGGTTGGTGAGCTTAAGAATACTATAAATGAGTTTTAAGCAAGTGGTCCACGATTCCAACCATGAAAGTTAACATAACCATAATTTATTGATATTTTTCTATTATTGGTGGTAAGCATGTGAGGGGGTTAATTGATCAAATTGACATTGTAAAATAAAAACACATTCTAATCTGATAATTTGATATTCTTCATAATTTTGATCCTCTAATATATGCGAAGTCTAAAAAAATGATTTAAAAGTTGAATTTTTTCATGCTTTTTTGCAGACATGTTTATGGCATTAAAATATAATTTTTCACAAGAAATTAGAATTTTTCGACAAAGGAATGGTTAATTATGAATTTTCGTTCGTTATAATCAAGAATTTCTTAAACCCATTTGGATTGGCTTTGGTGGTATTGGCTTGGGACATGTGAGTGTGCTCCTCTTCAAGGTATCATGTTCGATTCTCCCAGGTGCCAATTTAGGTGGGTTAGTTTAGCTTCTTCAAAAAAAAAATCAAGAATTTCTTATACAATTCATAATTAATCCTTCATTTCAAAACTCAAAAGTTTTGTGGTGAAGGTTGTGATAATGTTATAACCATGCGTACAAAATTTGGGAACAAAATTTGACCTATAAGTATATGCTTTTTCGAAACAAAATTGCAATGTTGCATATTTTGGTTGAAAAATCAAAATAAAATAAATCTAGGCATCTTAGAAAAGTTATGAAACTTTTCATAACCTTTCTCTGTATTTTTATAAACTTATCTGCAAACAATCAACTCAAAGTTCAAGTTTTAGATGGATATTTTTTAAAATTTTATTTTTCGTTGGAAAACCATATTTTAATGTCCTAACACATGCCTGCGAAAAATCATGAAAGTTTTCAACTTCTAAGTCACTTGCCGAACTTCGTGTATTGTATTTCTACATGATCATTTTTCAAACTTCATGTATATTACGAGGTCAATTTGAGCAATTAACCCTATATATTTTTAAATTTAAATGTAATGTTGTCATTAGTGGTAATAACATCATTTCATTACATAGGCATATTTGATTGAGTTTTTGGGCTGAAAATGTTGTGTTGGAATAGAATGATGGTTCTTGCAGAGATTGGTTCAAGTGGTGTTGGGTGCTCGGATACAGGGCAACAACTTATGTACCCGAAGTGAATGATGACACGATTTTGGCTATATCAAAAGTAAAATAGAGCTACAATATTATTGGGAATTACATTAGCAAAATTATACAGCACAATTCATATATTCGAAACAGATATAATACGTGGTGGCAGAACAATGCGTACCAATATTGTAAATAAAATAAGTATAGCATCCAAGATTATGACATTCTTAGAATTCATCAGTATGACAAAATATACTATTCTATATGTATATAAATGAATGAACTAAGCTAGAACATTTTGATAAGTGGTTGCTCAAAGGGTTCATGGCTGTGACTTTTTGAATTTTAGAGCATCAAAACGAGCAGTGAGTTCATCATAATCCGGCAATTTAGGATGAACACGGATGTTGGAATCCTGTTTAACCACAGATGACGGTACAGGTGGTGGAAGCCGTTTAGGTGGCAAAGTAACTGGAGGTTCTTCTGCTTCAATTTCTTCATCACAGTCTGATTCATCAAACTTAATGTCTGAATGTACAGAAGCGGCTGAGTGTGCAGAAGCTGGATGGTAGCTGTGTCTTCTATAATCCTTTCCACCATACAATATATCCTCATTGTTCATGTGATCAGACCTTGGTAAGCTATGCGACCTGTGCATTTTCTCCTCCGTTGTTGATTTATGAGCCAAGTCATGAGTATATTTTGCAGGATCATTATAGAACTTATCATTGTAATATGGTTGAGAGGCTTCATTAGAGTCCTTCATAGCCATATAAGAAGCAAATTCAGCAGCCGCGATTGCTTTCTTAGCTGCTTCAGTTGCTACTTCAGCAGCAGACTTAGAATCTTCAAAATGCATGGAATCACTTATTCCACCGCCTGATAATCTGATCAAATCACAGAATCCCATTAGAAAATAAGAACGATATAATTCATATAGGCAACAGGGTATTTCTTAGGAACCCAATAATTGGATTGAAACTAAAACACAAATTTACTGAAGAAAATGAAAAAAATAGGAGAGACATCTCTACTCCAAAGGTTTCTCCTTCACAATAGAGTCACTATTCTGTTCACAAAAGATACAATATTCAACGATGATCCCTCTAATTCCAAAACCTTCCTATTTATACATGATAATCCTAACTACCTCATTAGCTAATAACTTTTCTAACTAACTCCCTATCTCAAATTCTGAAGAACTCCACCTTATCATATATCCTAAGAGTATTGTTTGATTCACCTTGTTGCTGGCTTATTTGACTCCATGGAAACAGTTGTTGAATTCTTCACTGGTAAGGTGCTGGCACTGACAAAAGTGCGCTCCCCTTCCTGATAAGAGAGAAGAGCCAAAATATCAATGGAGAACTAGGACAACATAAGAAAGCAAGCGACATATAACATACAGAAAAATGGATGTTAGATAAATAGAACAAGAACTCATACTATTAGCTCTTCTGGAGGCTTGAGAAGCTCTTTCTCAGATTCTGCAGTATCCCAATCAATTTGATATTCCTTAGCAATTTCCTTCAATACTTTTAACTTAACTTCACCGGGAGGTGTGCGTACCGAGAGCTTGTCAATCAACTAAAAACATTGAAACTAACAGGCATCAGAGAGAATACTTTCGAGAATTAATAGGATATAAATATTACACACACAAGCAAGCACCAAATCCGAACACTCCGTTCTTCATTATAAGCAAACACAAGGAAAAATGCAATCTGGAGATGACTTACCTGGCGGTTTACACCACAGCTAGGTCTAAGATCAGTAGCAGCAGATACAAAATCCCTCCCGTATTTCTTCTCAAAGATGTTCTTTAGCGATACAAGTTCTGGAATTTCTGAGCACCTAGGGGATGCAAATATTAAGCTAGCAATTCCTTCTTTCAAATCAGCAGGACATTCCCTGAAATGCGTCGGATTAGCATTATAATTTCAAGCCTTCATAACAGTTTAACTAAAACGAGAGAGCAATATTTCACCTTTGCTTTGCAATAATTGAGAGTCTGGACACAACTAATTCACAGAATAGCTCAATGAATTCATTTGCAGCCAAAACATTTTGCTCTCTCATCACATGCTCAACCTATAATCCAATAAAATCTTTTGTTAAAAATCACAAATTCATCATCCCAATATCGAAAAGAAAAATGACATCTCATACATCACCATATCATTATTCCCAAGGTAACAAGTCTCAGCGTTCAAGTTCAATAGACATTAGCCACAGCCAAAAAGGTAAACACATCAAAACGAAACCATTACATTAGTTGTGAATTACAACTAATCCCAAAAATTATATTATCAATCCAAATTCCTATCCTGTGAATGTTTATATTAAACGTAATTTCACACCGAAATGAAGCTCCATCCTTACAAAATGAAGCACCATGCTTAAGAATAAATTTCTGTACAGAATTAGAAATTTCTGTTCATAATTTGACACAATGATCTAGCTTTATAGAATGAAGCGCCATTCTTAAGATGAAAAGGCAGTACCGACATTTCAGATTGAAGGTGTGCCAGGTGTCACGTGTATGACATATGTCGGCGTTGGATACTGACACAACACGTGTGATTAGTGATTACATTCAATCACTTCTATTTTCTTGAATTATTAGCACACAACACGACATAAGTGATTACATTCAATAATCTCTATTTTCTCAAGTCGGAGTCAATATCGTGTCTGGTGTGTGTGTATGTGGTTCTTATCAGAACCCCTCAACTTTGGTTTGCAATGGCAAAACATTGTTGCAACAAATCTAATTATTCTGATCAATTCTTCAAAACTTAGTAATCAATTATTCCAAGTGTGTTTCTAAATCTAAAATTACCCTGATACGAGCAGTGGCATCTTGACCAGACTGAAGAAGCATCGCAATGTCACGTCTCATCTGCCGCACCACAACCTCCCTCTTGTTCCTCAACAGCTTAATCCTCGCCACCGCCATCTTCGCCGCTGTTTTACTGCAAAATCAAACCACATTTATTTATTTCTATTTAAACCCCCCCATTCTTCAATCAACAACATAGAATAGAGAAATAATAGAATGTAATTATACCATTTGGAGGAATTGAAGCCGAGACCGAGAAGAGCGAGAGTGAGTTTCACGATCCTCTTGGTGCGTGCGGTGGCTGTGGTTACGACCGTCATGATGAAACGGAGGAGAGAGAAGAGAATGGAAGGGAAGTGTAACGGTCAGCTGAAAAAGGGAATATAGCGAAAAAGGAGTGTGTGAATCTTTTTTGTCCATTTTTTAGAGCTGAGGTGTGACTTATTTGTGGGAGAATGTAGCCGTTATGGAAAGTCTGAACACGTTGTGTTGTGTTTGTCAATCAATCAAGATTATTAATTAATTAACATATCTGTCTGATGTTTCATTATTAAAATCAGAATTGGAATCCTATGCAATATTGTTAATGTGGAATCTTACCACCTAAGGTACTAGACTACTAGTACAGTTGAGGATGAAAAGAAAGGAAGAAAAAAAAATCATAATTGTATTTGCTGTGAATTCGAATAAATAATTACATTAATAAACTTAGATGTGTAAAAGAAATGAAGTTGTAATCAATGAGTAAAGTAGTCTCAAACAACAATAACAAAAAGACTTATATCTAATTGTGAAGCAACACGACAAACATATTCAAAACAACAAAGATAAGAGAGAAAAGAAGAAAACAACACACTAATATTGTTTACACAGTCTAGTCCAAAAATGACATATTTTAGGAGAGAGAGCAACTCTTCGATTCACTATGATAAAAGTGGTACACAAATCTTACAAGAAATTAGCTTAAAATCTCACAAAGAACAAACCTAATTTCTATCCATTTTCAAGTCGTTTACATTCATAGTAAATCCTAAGAGAAAATACTAAAGGAAGCTCTTTGATCCTTCCTCTAATGAAATCTCACCATTAAAGGTGTTTACAAATATTTTCGAACCCAAGAAATAAACTCTCACCAAAGACACTCAACTCTAACGTTTCCTTCTTTAGTTTCTCAAGTTTCTCTCTCTTAAAATTCTCTCAAAACATAAAGAATGAAGCTTTATATATTGCCTAGATCTCGAGAGAATTGTGTCACGTAGGAAACCATCGTACCATGATTTTAGTAAGTTCAACAGTAGAATACTACATTATATTCGTTGGTTGTGCCACAATGCCTCTCCAACATGCCACGATATTTACAGTGGCTACCTCCCAGAAAGTGAACCAAAATCGTGCCACGATTTTTCTAGAACCTCAACATATAATTTTGAGCCAAATATCTAAAGCATTCAATCACCGATAAGATCGATCACGGTAGAGGAATGATAGCTAAAACAAAAAATCCTCGATTAGACTTATAATATCACTAATTTAGTGGATTTCATGGTCAATTTGCTATTAAATAATAAGAAAAAACAATGTATTATAACATAAATATAGGAAACAGATTATGCTACTCTTATATGTCATAAGTATAGAAAAATAGTTTATTCTCATCTCTTTTAATCTCTTAAAGTTACTAATTTGCATATAAAAAAAATTAATAGAAACATTACATTAATGTTAATATTTTGAAAATAATCACGTTCTTCTGCATATATAAACATATAAATTCCTCAACAAGTGTGGTTCAAATATTTAACGGTGTTTTAAATATAAAATAAAAACTTATTTAATAGACACACTACATCAATATTGAAATTTCTCCTCAAGGTTTCAGGTTTGATTCTCTCTGGTACCAATTTGAGGGGGTTAGTTTAGCTTCTTCAAAAAAATATTGAAATTTTGAAAATAGGCATGTGTTTCCAAAATTTTATCATATTGACTTTCTCATATATAAAAATTTGTTTATTCAAATATAAGTACATAAAATCTGCAACGGGTGCGGTGCAAATATTGAATAGTGTTTTGCATATAAAATAAAAATTTATTTAATATAAACACTACATTAATTTTGATTTTGAAAATGGTCACGAGTTTTCAAAATTCTAGATACATAAAAAATTGTTTTCACATATATAAGCAAATAAAATTCATAACAGATGTGACTCAACTATTTAACAAATTTTTGTTTATATAAGAGAAAAAATTAGGCTTAACTACACTTTTAGACCCTTAAGTTTCAAAATGTTGCGATTTTGACTCCTTATTAAAAAAAATTACAATTTTGGCTCCTTTCGTCCCACAATTGCTGAGAAGACGTCATGTGTCCCCAAAAAGGGGCCAAAATTGCAACTTTTTGAGAAGATAAGGGGTCAAAAGAGCATATTTTCATAAACATGGGATCACTTTTGTCCTTTTTTTTATAGGGGTCAAAATCGCAACTTTTTAAAACTTAAGGGGTGAAAAGTGCACTTTAGCCAAAAAATTAATAGAAACATTACATTAATGCTCATAATTTCCTTTAATATCTACATTCTACAATATTAACAATCTAATTATTTTTTATATAATTATTACAATGTTACATGACCCGTGCAAAAACACGGATTTTTATTAGTAATTATATTACAGAGGTCCGAGCAATTATATTTTTAAAATTTTTAAAAATGATTTGAGGTAAATCTCGAAGGGTGACTTGATGTGATGAAATATTGTAGAAGACAACAACTAACAATCTATAGCCTCTGACAAGACCTTTAAACCAGATAAAAATTAAGGTGAATGGAAGTAGTGGAATAATGTGTACCCTGCTTATGGAGAAATAGGCTCGTTGGACTAGAAATAACGTTTGATCATGATTTAATCATCCTATATCGAGTATTAACAAAATTCATCAACATTTATACAATATATCAGGGAAAAATAATCTCAATGTCAACATCAATTCACCCCTTCAACATCATGAATTGATGACTTCCACAAATTCAAACACAACAATTAAAACCTAGATTTATTTACAAAATAGCACCATGAAATTTAATTGATACAAAAGCCGTAGGCATAATATTACCCACATCCATGCTTCCGAATCAAAAAACAATCTTCAATCATTCACACAATTCACTTCTTTTGCCATCAGAATCAATCATACCCAATTTTAAAGAAATGAAGAATTGAAACATTATTTTGCGGTGACTGTTCTAAAGTTATTCTCAGTAGAAACACTTTCACCCAATCTAGTAACAACATTAGGTGATGTGTTGGTTATAGAAGAAGAACAATAAGTTGCGTCCATCAATGTAGTTACACCGACATAATTTGAAGCGATTTATGTTGCTGGAGTAGAAACTACATCCATATTCAATTCATCAAAAAGGGTTGAATTTGATTTCTTGATGTGTTGTTGCTGCTATTGATGATGATTTCTTGATTTTTGTAGAAAAAAAAAATCTGGGTTTTAATTCTATTTGAAAAGAATCAAATGGTTTGAACCCAGAACACGTAGAGTATCAAGTTTTCCCTCCTGATCCAATTTATCTACAACATATTTTGTTCCATCATCCAAATTCTTTATCATACATGTCAAATTCTCTGTACCATCATCGTGATTTTCTAACAAGCTAGAAGCCTCGTTTGACAAGGAATCTAACACAATTTGGTTTGAAGTTGAGGGAAAACCCTCTACAGTTCTGACCATAGTTCGACTTATTCGGTCAACTCCACAAGATGGATCATCTCCCTCAACTGAATTCCCATCATACTCCAAACCCATCCATCTTAAAAAATTGAATCTTTTATGTTGAACACTATCAAGGTTGTTAATTCAAACATTGAATCTAGTAACATATTCATTATTAATAATAATATTACCACCAGAACAAGATTCTAAACCGTCATCAGAAACAGAACCCAAATCTTTCCTTGTATCATAGAATTGATCCACATCAACTTCCAATTCCATATCCACCAACACCACAACCCTTTCCCAATTCACCAGCCAACACATATTCTTTACTTTACTTTACAAATAAACAAAAATTACAAAATTCTTCACTGAATTCAAGTTTTTATTTTGTTTTAGTCAAAAGGGTATCTGAAACAGCTACAAAAAAGATGAAAAAAAAATGAAAAATGATAGGTGATGTTCCGCGGCAGTTAACTGCCGAAGGGGTATTTCGATATTTTACTGGTGTGTTTCAGTTTAAACACATGTGGAAACATCAATTTTCAAATTATAATTAGTCTCTTGGTAGAAACGAAGGAAACCGGGTTGTTCATTTTGTGGCCTGATTGCCTTTGGATCATCCCAAGAGTACCTGTTTTTTATCCAAACGATTTTGCACATCCCCAAGTGAAATGTCCATATTGCCCCGACGTGGGTTAACTTGCGCTGTGTGAGTTAAGTCACGCTGCGTGAGTTAACTCACGCTATGTGATGTTATATGTCCAAACAGAGCCTCATTTCCTCATTTTCAATCAAATCTCTCTCAAATTACCCCAATCCGAAATTCCTTCAATTTCAAATCAAACAACACTACAACAACAAGAACAAGTAAGTTTTCACTTAAATTATGTTGGTATGATAGATTTTTTCACTTAAACTAGTATTTTTTAGGTTTAGGTTTAGTGTTACATGTAAATGACTTATAGTGTTTAATTGTTATGATGTTTAGATGTTTGCATGATTATGTTAGATTTTTTTAGTTTTAGTGTTTTGTTAAAATTTTGATTTTTTTTTTGCAAGAAATTATACAATGTTGCATGTAAATCACTTAATTGTTAAGATGTTTGCATGTTTATGTTGTAGTTATCATTTTTAGGGTTTAAGTATAATTTGCACTCCAAGTGTTTGATGAAATGTTTAATTTCTTATTGTGTAGATTTGAAGCAATGGCCGGGTGGATCGACGTTCATGCAGAATTCAATGGCGGAGAACCTCAGAGGTTGAAGGTTCGGTGCCTTGGTGTAACGTTAAGAGGTCTCAAAGATCAATTGAATGAATTCAACCAAGGAGTCAACCCTATAGACACAAGGAGGGTGGAATTCATTCGGTATAAACGTCCAACGCTCGATGAGGGGAGAATATCATTCACTTGGGTGGAATTAATGAACGACGAGAAGAACATGTTTTGGGAGCACAACATGTTCCAGTGGATGCCGCCAAAAGACCGTGATTAAGTAAGGAATGCACCTTCCAACTACAACAATTGTCTTCCTCTGAATGAGGTAATTCAAACTTGTTAAACGACAGTTCCCAAGCATTCACCCGGAAGTGTTATTGCTTCATTCAAAAGATTAAATTCTTGTTAGTTTGGTTTAGATGAAGATATTGAAGTGTCAAGGATTGAATCTCATTTTTTTGCCACTTGAATACCATCATCTAAACCTAACTAACAAGAATTTAATCTTTTGAATGAAACAATAAAACTTCTGGATGAATGTTTGATAGCTGTTGTTTAGCAAGTTTGAATTTACCCCATTAATTGTTGTAGTTGGAAGGAACATTCCCGAATGTAATGTAATGTAACTTTTATTCGAATTTATTGAATACACAATTTTTATTCGAATTAACGTTGAATTTATTCTAATTTATTTATTTACTTTATTGAAATTTATTAATTAAATACGCAATCATAAAACAATTGCAAAAATTAACAAAAGTGGGTAACAACCGGTCACAATGGCGTGACTTAACTCACGCCAAGGTTAACACTAGCGTGACTTAACTCACGTTAAGTTGGCTGGTGAAATTTGTTCAAGAACAAGTTTTTTCGAAGTTGGTCAGTTATTCAACCTTCAATTTAACTCATTTTTACACGTTTTTTTTGAATATTTTGACTGCATTTAGTACCAATAAAACCTATGTTACTCATTTCTCCCTAGAAATAACACATCCAAAACTCACTATTTTCTCACACCATACATTCTCTTCTCCTCCTCACTCTTTCACCTTTATAGTTTTAGTTTTTTTTAGCTTCTTTGGGTCAACTCAGTGGTAAAAAAGGGTCAAGGAAGGGGGTAAAATAGACCAACCGACTTGGGGCACAAAGAGGTCAACCCTCGGGGTAAATGTAAATTTGCTTCTTTTTA
>Ga0315913_1005162_pt1 | contig 15859 bp, 6 predicted proteins | sample MpolsnodulesMG_FD_207736 | JGI IMG/M metagenome (GOLD analysis project Ga0315913, IMG submission 207736) | Medicago polymorpha root nodule microbial communities from Los Angeles, California, United States - small nodules | ecosystem: Host-associated > Plants > Roots > Nodule | place: USA... | reverse complement strand
ATATATATCACACCAGTTTATTAGAAAAAACAGGTACAATATGTTGTTTTTATACCCAATAAAAAACAGGTGTCGTATCTCAAACTTACAACACCCGATGATATAACCCCGGCAAAAAACATGTCTTAAATCTAAAAAAAAAACAGATTTTGTATCCCTGATTTGCACTAGTACATCCTCAATTTAAATTGTAAATAGCATCAATAACATAATTGTAGAGATAATAAACCATAGGAAAACACGTTTTTGGCAAATAGTTACTATTTTTTTATTTCCAATATTATCTTTATTCATTCCTAAAAAAAGTATATAGAAATAAAAATTGATTAGATTGTGACAAAATTTTGCATCAAATTTACATTATAATTATCCGAGTTCAAACAGAGCATGTCTGTTTGTCTGCTTTTTTCTTTGTGCTAAAGCGTACTAATTATGAACATACTTTTTACGAAATTTGATTTAAATTTAAATTTAAATTAATTTGATTTAGATTGTAACTATAAGTATAGATATTTGTAACTTTCATATTGCAATAAATTATGGTTATCTTTTTCAAACACCAACAATAGAGTAAATATTGTCGAACCACTGTGGATTTTAGAACAATGTATCTAAAGTTTTTATGATGACAATGTATGAAAGTACAAATGGGTACTCTAATATGTGTACTCAATTGTGCATGACCATATATTTAAATGATGACTTTAAATTCAAGTTTTGATTCTGATACATCATGCTCTGAACATAAAGGAAAACATTATGGTACTCTAAAGAAGTATTGGGAACTTCTGAAGACTAGAATTAGATTCAAAGGCATATATGGATTCTTTTGGGAGAAGTTCAAGGATATGGTGTAGTTTACAGCTTCAGGGTGAGATATGGATAACCAGATGGCTTCACCAGTTGGGACAAATGGTTAAGGGGTTAAAGGGTGATGAAAGAAAGAAATTTTTGAGAGAAATGTTTTTTGGTTTAAAGTTTAGATTAAAAAGCGTCGTGAGATTGTTGTTTTCATCATAATGCTAAATCATAAACATTCCCTATCTATTTCGCTATTTTATGTTAAATTCGATTTTAAGGACAAGGTGTTCTTTGGTATTTTATGCTTCCTTTAAGAATACATAAATTTATCTCAATAATAATCAAGCTTATTCTCATGGTTGATTATCATTGAGACGCCTTAAATGCAACCTAATTATCCCAAGACTCACAAAAATATTCTCATGTTTTGTTTATCTTGTCTAATTTCATTTGATCCAATATCAAACTTCACATTTCAGTCCTTCATTTAATATTTGAGATAAGATAAATAATAATATCAAATTCCATCTTTGCAATAAGTTACGAGTCACCACTACCACACTAATGTAATAGATTCTAAATTTTGAGGTTAAATAGACGAAATCTTCGATTTCAACCTTGAATCCACCCTACGACAAAACTAATTTTATTTGATAACATATACCTTAACTATTTCCTTAATTCCTAAACCCTTTATCTTCTGTCTCATATGTTATTTTTTTATTATTAATATCAACGAGGAAACAATCATTTGTATCAATTGTATTGCTAGCTAGTTTCACACACCAAGTGATAACTACATTTTCCAATGATACATAAGAAATTTAGCCACAACCTTTTAACTTTGATGCGGGTACTTGAAGTTAGTTTTATCTACTTTGAATATAATGTTCTCATTACAAAGCAACACATGAGACCATTATCTATATACAGAGAATATACACACAGTTAATAACAATTTGAACCTAGTCAAATAACAATTTCAGATTCCCTTAGATGCGATGTAGCCACATTTTAATGATCAATTAAATAATCAAACAACACAAATCCAAATTTTGTTCATTAGCATTATCATTTTCTTATGGTTTTCTTTTTTCCCAATCAACACTACAAGAAAATATTAGATTAGCTACCAAAATCTTGCTACGGCTATTTGTAACGTTTAATTTGCGGGTATTTGGCTGTGATTTCAACACAAATGAAACTTCTATTGCCAATGCTTACATTTATTAAACAATTACTTTGTTCAATTATTTTATTACAGGCAGCCTCCTAATAATATTACAATAAATAAATCATATTTTCTCTGAGAGGATAAATAAACGGTTTTGGTTTTGCTTTTTACTTTCAAGGTTTTTTTGCCTTTTATGCTTGCCTTATATAAATGAAATTTTTTCCTATCATGCTGAAATGTGACAATTTTATTTTTGGCTGGATGTTGTTTATGAATTTTATTAAGATAGTGTCAAAGATAGTAAATCCAACCCGAAGAGAGATAGATAGTGTTTTCCACCATGTTGCCACAATTTTTCTAACTTCAATAATTAAGTAACACATTAATATATCTCTCTCTCCATTTATTTTACATGATTGTCTTTAGTCTTAATGGTTTTCTTATACATAATTATCTAAAAGTTATCTATCTAATGATATTTAAAGGGTGTCACACTTCATTTGCTGTGACATGATTGTCTTTAGCAAAGGACTTGCTGTCAAAAACACTTTGCTCAACTCTAGCATTGTTGCTGGGCGCGATTTTCACTTCAACATCAGCTTGATCCTCTTTATTGTTATCTCTATATAAGCATTGGTTCTGCAGGAAATGGACTTACCACACCCTTGATTACTATGATTTTTGGAAAAATGATTAATGCAGTTGGCAGGAGCTACAAATCGCAGAGAAGTAGTTCATTAAGTTTCCAAGGTACTTATTTCACTCCACTACTAATCTATGTCACTTTAATAAATATAAAATTTATTTGATAATCATTTTGTTTGCAACTTAGGTAGCCCTGAATTCCTGGACACCACTTGTATACCATTGAGATATCAATGTTATATAACATTAGCCAATGAAGGTCTGCCACGTAGGAAGGTCTAAAGAAAAAAGAAAATATATGTATGTGAAGTGCTATGTGGCACAGACCAACGTTATATAGCATTGGTTGGTACACAAGTGGTGTCCCTGAATTCCTATTTTCTTCTTTTGCTAATGTATTTGGTCTGTATTACAGACGAAATACATTAATTATTATTAAATGAACTAAAACAGAAAAGTTATGTTTATAATTAACATAAAAGTAAGTATTAAATATAGGTTATACAAAAAAAAGACGTATCATCTTTTTTTTCTCTAGTTAATGGTGTCTCATCATTATCACTTGATAATAAGTTTTTATTTTTATTTTTAAAATTATAAACTTATATTATAAATTTTTTTATAATATTATATCATCACAGTCAACATATAAAATTATATAATAAAAATTAGTCAAATTTATTAAAAATTAAATAAGGTTAATTAAATTTTATAAAATTAGTATTTTGAAAATATAATTTATAAAGTTATATTATATATATATATATATATATATAAATCTTTAAATTTGTGAAAAAATTAAATGAGGTCATTGAAAATTTATAAAATTTGTATTTTGTACTCTAAAAAATATAAACTTATATTATAAACATTTTTTATAATATTTTAGTTTTCAAGTAAAAATATAAAATTGTATTATATAAAAGTCATAAAAGTTTGAAAAATTAAATGAGGTCGTCTCTATACCACTAATACGAAGATACACTTTTTCTTTTTTGAAAAGTGCATCTTCTTTATTAGTGGTATAGAGACGACCTCATTTATTTTTTCAAACTTTTGTGACTTTTTTTTTCAGGTGCAGCGTATTTTCAACATACATAAATTACTTTCAGGTAAGTTTACTTTTTTTTTTTAAGACATGTAAGTTAGTCTTGAATCCATTAAATATTTTGACAAATAAAAAAGAATCCATTAATTATAAATATAAATATAACTTTCTCTTATTATTATTTTTTTAATAAGTCTTTCTCTTATTTTATGACAGGTCGGTGTAAAATAAATCTTAATAGAAATACTAAAGACCAAAGTCAAACCAAACACATTAGTACTAACTCCAAATCAATACAAATAAACTAATAGTATAAATAATACATAAAATTCAAATTAAGGATGTCCAATATATAGTAGAGCCTGTCTACCATTGATGAAGTTTACATTTAATTTGAATCTATTACAATATGTTAGAATCACCGCAATGACACTAATGTAATAGATTCTAAAGTTTACGGTTAAATAGACGATATCTTTTACATATACCTTAATTAATATATACCTTAATTCCTAAACCATTATATGTTGTCTCATATGTTATCATTTGATTAGTTTTACACATTTTCAAAGGACACATAAAAATTTAGTCACAAACTTTAAACTTTGCTGCAGGGAGTTAAGCCACTATATATTTTGTAATATACACACAAGACATGAAACCATTATATATTTTGTGATATACACACAATTATTAACTATTTCAACCTAGTCAAATAACAACTTCGAATTCCCTTAGAAACCAAGTAGCCATATTCTAATTATAAGTTATATAATTAAACACCACAAACCCACAATTCTTCTTATATATATTGTCATTCAAACAAAAACAAAACACCACAAGTCCAAATTTCGTTCATTACCATTATCTTATTTTTATGTTTTTCTTCCTTCACAATCAAGATTCAATCTTAAAATCAAGAGAAACTACAAAAACATACAAGCCAACAGTGTCAACTCAAGATCAGAGAGCTCACATTGACTATATTTTGATCAATTCTCGAAAGTTATTGTTTGTGTTCAAACAATGTGATTGTTGCATACAGAAAAATAACATTTTTGTTGGAAGATGTAAAATCCTGTGAATATTATTGCATGAAGTAAATAGATATAGAATTAGATACTCATAAATAATGAAATTTTATTTGAGTCTAGTTTTCAATAACTTCTTATTGATGAACAGTCGCAGCCATGCATAATCTCAAAATATATTGGTATAATATAATTCACAAAATTCAACTATCAACCAAAACTAAGGATTATGCATATACAACAGAACCAACAATTACATGTAATTGACAACATTCAAAAGTAAAAGGAATAATCAATTTCCACTAATTTTCTTTGTTTCAATAATAATGTCTCATCTGTTTGGGAATTGGTAGTTGATTTAGACTCTTAGTTCCACCAAGATCTACCAACTTGACCATGTTTACCAATATTTTCTGATTCATCCTTCAAGTGTTGTTCCCAAAATTCATCATTGTTACCGGTAGTAAGTGGGGATGTTACAATAGGTTTTTCTTTTAGGGCAACATTATCTTGGACGGAAGGAACACTTGGCTCAGGTGATACCAGATCATGATCATTGATTACCGCTTGCTCAGTTGCACCAAGATTAGCATCAATGATTACCTCCGGCTCAGTTGAAATAGGATCAGGACTAACAACTACATTTGGCTCAGGAGCAATTCCAATTCCAATACTCTCCAAAACATCCATTGATGACTCGAGCAGATTCAATCGTTCCATGTTTAATGAGAGAACGAATACATTCTCTTCACTTTCTCTTGGTAATTCTTGAGAATTTCCCACCAGATTTTGAGTGCTAGCTTCATTACCAAAAGGACTATTTCTAGGATACCTCCTTTTTCTCTCCGTATTTTCTGTCGGTGACCAGATCAGACCTTCAATCTCAGGTTTATGCAACACTTGACCAACAGAAGAGAGCATACTTTGCTGCTCCTGTTCAAACACTTTCAAACGCTCCTTTGAGTAATGTAACTGTGTCTCGTGAATTTTCTCCTCTTCTTCCTTTGTCTGAAGTTCAAGAAGAATATGTTCGTTTTCATTTTTAAGATTTTCAATTATAGCGTTCAAATTCCGGAATTCTATTTCACTTAGTGGAGTAGCAGCCCCTTGTCCATGTGTATTCTGCAAAGAATGGCTATGAACAGGTTTTTGCCTATGGATATTCTCCATCAGATGTGGTTGATCTTTTACAAAATTATTGTTTGCGAATTCCCATTTTTCTGAGGAAACTTTTCTAAATCCCTATTCAAATTGAAAAGCATGCCACAATTCGAGCAATATCAATAAATCTCAATGGTTGATAAAAAGAAGAAAAAAACAACAAAAGAACAATTTATTGTTTAGATAAATTAGTTAATTAAGTTGTTTTAGCATAAAGGTTTATCATTTATGTTCTTATGTATAAACTATTTCTATAAAAAAAGATAAATTAATGTCAAATTATTTTCATATAAGCCATAAATAAAAAACAAAAGTTATTCCAAACAACTTATTGGAAATAAAATAAAATGCTCTGCCAAACAGTCTAAAAAGTGTTTTATATAAGAAAATAAGTTGAAATAAACTAATACAAACTGACTCCAAAGAAAAAAGAATAACACAATTCATGTTTTTTTATTTAAGAAGCCAACCTAAATTGGCACGGACGAGAATTAAACCGAGACCTTAAGAGGGGCACACTCCAAGATCTCAAGTCAACACCATCAATCCAATCCATGTGGGTAACACAGCCCATAAATTAAAAAAACCTTTATTAACAATATCAACAAAAGAGCAAAGCCTGATTGGATCAATAGCTTAGTAAGTTCTTAAATCATAAACAATTCTTATAATGAAAACAAAATAAATTGAACAACTTACATATATGTTATTAGTTGTTTCTATAAGATCAAATTTAGTCTCAAAAGTGCTTATGAAAATACATAAACTCAAATAAATCAAATTAACAAATTCATAATGATCAATATTCCTAAAGCCTTGACCAAACTAATAACACAATTCAAGCAATAAAAAAACCTTAATGGAGTGATAAAAAAATTAAATAAACGCAATCAAAAAACCTCAATGGGGTGATTAAAAAAAAGTAAATGAACAACATTAACATAAACAACATAATAACATAACATGATAACATATCAATTTAACAAACCATGAAAATGAAGTATATTAAAGTTGCTTACATAGGTATTCAATTGTCTCTTGAAACTTGAGAAGTTATTATGCTTAAAGTATCTAGGTAACACATCTTTTTCAAAATCGAATAGATTCGAAACAATGAAACTTCTACCGTTAGCACTCCAGGAAACAATGGAATTAGTTAAAGAATCTTCAACTATTTCATAAGTGCTTTTCAGAAAAGGAGGAATCTGAATGGGACTACCATGGCCATCTTCCATCATTCCCAAAATAACCCTCAAACCAAAAACTACAATTTTCAATACACAATAATTACTCAAGGCTAAAACACCCTTTATATAGAACAAAAAACCCCTTAAGTTTTCCAAATACTCCCTCCGGTCATATTTATAAGAAAAAAAATACTTTTTAGATTCATTCCATATCTAATGTATTTGGTCTATATATAGATTAAATACATTGTGTATTCAATGAACCTAAAAAATATTTTTTTTCCTTATAAATATGACTGAAGGGAGTAAAAACCAATAAAAAATCTTTCCTTTTTCTCACCCGTTTTCCATTTCATTTAGGTTTTACCAATTTGACTGTCATTTTTTCTTACCAACAATTTGACTGTCATTAATAATTTCCAAACTAATTATACCATTTTGGTCAATTTATTCTGAAATGAAACTGACAAGCTTACCCTTCACTCCACCACCACCATTAGATGAATCATAACCTAAAACTTGAATTTTTTGCAGATTCCCAAGAAGGGTGAACTGTAACCGGTATAACAAAGCTACAAAAACACTTTTCAGTTTTTCTTTCAAAATTTGCATAAATTTTTGATTAATTTTTTGTCCATATTTGACAAAATTTATAGGTCTTTAACCAATATTTTGAACTGAATGAATCATTAAATTAAAATTTCAATATTTAAAAAATATATATTTATTAATAAATAAAATTTTGACCTGTTCAACAACACCTGGAGTATGCCTTTTCTCCCCCACTTAGCTAATACCAGCCTAAAAGAACGAAACACTGAAACAAGTATCGACGGTACTTCCGTACATGTAGCATACAACGAAAAACATATAAGAACAACAACAAAACAAGTATCGAAGGTAACTCAATACCATTCACATACAAACAGGAAAATCACCTGGTTCTGGTTCGGACAAGACCGACATGACTCTGATACCAACTTGTAACACCCTAAATCCTTAAAGCGATAATTTAAGCAAATAATATAAATCATACAAGGATCTAGATGCTACTTCTTCAATAAGTTCAACATGCATAAAAACTTTCTTACAAGTATCACATCAGAATTAATAATATCATCACATCGACATCTAATAAAACATCTTCAAGTAGCCATGTCTCATAATCATACTACATCACAAAACATTAAATCTCATCTCAACAACTGAGTAATAAAACATCAAATAGCCATAAGACACCAAACAGACGGACACCCTACTCATATCTGACACACTAGACTCCGAAAAGCAGTAAACGAGGTAGCATCTATAATACCTTAAACTCTAAAAGTGATAATTTACGCTAATGATGCAATCATATAATGAATTTAGGTGCTACTTCTTCGATGAATCGCCAAGCATGCATAAATAATTTTCTCAAAACTTTGCAGCAGAATAAAAACATCATTACATCAACATTTAAATAAAATATCTCGACAATCATTCATAATAAAATACGTCACCAAGTTGCCATGCCATCACACTACACATAACATCATGGATACATCGTCTCAAAATCTCCAACAGACATAAATAAAGACAAACATCAAAGACTGGCCCTTAATCAGATCCCTAAAGACTAAGACACCAAAAGCAATAGACGAGGTAGCTCCAAGCTATCCTCAAGAAACTCACCAAAGAAAAGCAAACTACTCCTGTACACCGTCTACCCATTCATAAGAATAAGGCAAGCTGTCAACCGAACGACCACTTGGGGTTAGTTCACATCTAATTAAAGTATAATCAAACATAAACGTCCAAGGATTCATGAATAGAAAATATACATACCCATCCCTCCTAGAATACTAACACCTCATGAATATTATCTCTCATTCCATACACATCATACTATCACAATTTTATTATAGCGCATCAAGCATATTCATCCTTTAATCAAATCATCAACAAAGTACGTCACTTAAAAACATCAATCAATATAAGAATTTCTTACCTCATTCCCTATTCAAGTTAATCATCAAACTATACCAACTTATCATTTAGGAGGTATAAACATACATGCAACTTTATTTATTTTACATAAAGCACATACTATCTCTAACATACAATTCATCATTTCAAAGTGTAGGCAAAGAAATCAACATTATCAAAGGAATCACCAAATCTTATATATATATATATATAATTCTCACCTTATTACTATTATTAAAATAATAATTTTCATCAAATAGATTCCCCAAGTGTATAAGCACAAGCAAGTAAAACATACAATTAGAGTCTGGTTCAAATATTTACAACCATCAACAAAAGTTCATCAATGCATATATACACCAATTCACATAATCACAACATTCACCAAATTTCACTAATGCACAAATTCACCAAGTCACATATTCAATTATGACAGGACTCACCAAATAATAAATGAATGCAATGTTCTAGACTCTTCTAGATGCATGTGGTACCATTGAATTCCAAAGATAATTTTACCGTTAATAAATCCACCAACATAATAAACATCACCAATTATGTCATGCAGAAGCTATGTAATAAACATCACAAATTACATTCTTCAAGATCACCTCAATATGACTAGGAATGCATGGACTTCAAGTAAGGACTCAACAATGCATAACTCACCAAACTATATTAACATAATAATCATCACCAATTAGGTTATTCACCAACAATTGCATTATCAAATACCTACATCCATACAATCAACAAGTCATCATCCAAATCAACACCAAAATAAAATCATGTTTATCACCAAATATTTATCAAATAGTCATCACCAAAAGAAACACCTTCACCTCATAATTCACAAGTCATATTCAACCAGAGTCATCATGGAATCACCAAAAGAATCAACATCATAATCATCAACAACATTTAATGTAACATCTCGTTTTTCTCTAGACTTATTTTAATTATTTATTATGTGTGTTTGTATGTGATTAATTGTCTTTTTGTGTATTTTATTCAGGATTAGTGGATTTTGGCTTAAGAAGGATATTTTAGTCATTTTACACTTAGAGGTATTTTGTTCATTTGGTGAGCAAGGGTAAATTAGGCTTTTGTTAAGAGAATTATTTTTAGTGTTTTAAGTTGGAATGATTATTTTTACTAAGTCACTACTGAGTTGTGGTAATTAATTAAGTGACTGTAATTATTCGTTATTTTGACGGTTTAAGTGTGTAGTAACCTTGGTGAATTAGTTGGTAAGAATATTGAGCCCATTAAGACAACTAGAGTTTGAGCCCATTTGTGTAGTGACTATATAAACACTAGTCTTATGAGAAAATTAGGTCATTACCTTCATTCACTCATTCTTTACAAAACATTTTGAGATAGAGGTAGAGAGAGAAAGGGGGATCTAGAGGAGAAAAGAAGAGCTAGAGAGAGGAAGTTTGGGATTGGTGGCTAGAAGCTAAATTGAAGCTAAAAATTGGATTCTTGAAGATTAGATGTAAGGGGATAGTCTCTTTCCATAAATTAAGCTATAATCACGTATTTTCAATTATGGGTTTAAGTGCTTTTGTGATAATTGTGAATTTTAGTGATTTTGATGATGAATTTCGTGCTCTTAATTCATGTGAATTTAAGGGTATGATAAACTTCATGAAAATGACGTGTTATGTGTTTAAAACTCATGGTTGTTGTTGTTGATAAGTTGTTTTGATGATTTTTCCTTAAATTGGTAAAAATGAAGTTGTTATTGTTGATTGGTGATAAAATTGTGAGATTATGCTTTGATTGATGTTATTGTGTGTTGTTGGTGATAATTTATACCTTGAGTGTTGATATTGGTGAAGTTGTGATTAAGTTGTTGTTGTTTTAATGAGTTTTAAAGGAAATGAGTTATTAATGGTGAATTATGATTCTTGATGAATTGAGGCTAATAGTTGATGTTGTTGTGTTGAGTTAGGTTAGATGAACTTCTGTTTTTGGTCATAAGTTTTGGTTGTGAAAAGTTTGTGGAAGAACTTGGATTTTTAAATGAAAAGCTAGTTATAAGTGGTTATCAAAAAACAAGTGGTTGTAAGTGATTTGGAGTAAGCTGTTTTGGGATAGGAGAAACATGAATTTTTCTGTAAAATGTGATAGAGCTAAGAGTTATGGACCCATAGATGAAAACGGAAACAAAAACGGAGTTACCCGTAGGTTTTTACGCATGAGTGTGTTTTGCTTTCTGATGCAAAACGCACGGTCTGGTACAGGGAGCGCACGGACCGTGTGTTTTCTTCTTGACCGTGCATTTTAAAGTGCACGACCGTGCGTTTTTGTTTGTCAGAACTTCGCTTTTGCGTTTTTAAGCCTTTTTTTACCCTTTTCTGTTGTGAATTGGCTTTTGGTGCGAACATGAAAGTTTTAGATAAAGATGATAGCTTTCTAATGGCTTTGGTTTGGCTTCAAAAAATTTAGATTTTGAGTTATGGTGAAAATACTACAAGTAGGTCTTGGTGCAATTTTGCGGAAACTTAGCATAACTATTTGTAAGAGAACCCAAAAGCTATGGTTTGGTCCCAAACCTCAAAACAAGAGTACTAGGAGTTTAGTTATGATGTTTAATAGGATTTAACCTATGACATGATTGATCTAACTTGGTTTCATTTTGAAAATGAGTTGGTTTTGCAAAATGACAAAATGAGACGAACTTAGGTGAATTTTGGGATTTATCGGTATTGGCCTACGAGATTTATCGATATTGACAAAATAGGGTTTATGTGTATATACTACTGCACTCATGTGTCAATTGTGTATATACTCGGTTAAGGTGTTTGAGTTTGTTTACTTTGATTTTGGAGAATTTGTCGAAAAATGCTAGTTTTCATAAACTTAGATGAACTTTATCAAACTAATGTTTTATGGTCGGGTAACTCGTAAGAGACTTTAAATTTGTGTTAGTATGTTTTAATGTGAATGAATTGATGATTATTGGGTGTTTAATATAATGAATATCATAATGTTGTTAGTTGTCCGTCTTTTATGAAAATGTGATTGTTATAAATTGTTGTTTTCCTTGAGATGATGGTTGTTGATGATTATTCTTTGTTGACTTTAATTTGATGAATTGAATGATAACTCTTGTTGAATTATAATTTGTGAATTATGAAGTGAGGGTGTTTCTTTTGGTGATGACTATTTCATGAAAGTTTGGTGATAAATATGATTATGATGATGAATATGTTGATATTTGATGATGATTTGTTATGTATGGATTGTAATTACTTGACGATGCAAATGATGTGGTAATTATGAAGATGGGATATATATTATATAATGATGATGACTTTTTAGTTATGCATTACCGAGTCATTACTTGAAATTCATGCATTCATTGAGGTGTTAATCTCGAAGATGGGAAAATCACGAAGATGGGGGAATGAATTGGTATATCCGGTTGTATCCAAATTAATCATGAAGATGAGAATCACGATGATGGGTGGTTTATTCGGTAATATTACCTCCAATGTTCAAAACATGATACCACACGCATCTAGAGAAGAGTCTAGAATATAGCATGGATTTTAATTGGTGAAAGATGTCATACTTGACTATGTGACTTGGTGAATTTGTGCACTGGTGAAAATTGGTGAATGTTGTGATTATGTGAATTGGTGAATATGTGCATTGGTGGATTTTGTTGATGGTTATGAATATTTGAACCAGGCTATAATTGTGTGTCTTACTTGTTTGTGCTTATACACTTGGTGAATCTTCTGATGATAATTATTTTGGTTGGTGAGAATTATATGTATATATGATTTGGTGACTCCTTCGATAATGATGATTTCTTTGCCTACACTTTGAAATCATGAATTGTATTTGTTGAGTTGATTATGCAAGAGTTTAAGTGATTTATATGATTGATATAAATTAGATGAATTGTAAGCATTAAGGAAAGTATGTGCTTTATGTAAAATGAATAAAGTTGCATATATGCTCATACATCCTAAATGATAAGTTGGTATAGTTTGATGATTAAGTTGAATAGGGTACGAGGTAAGAAATTCTTACATTGATTGATGTTCTTAAATGGTGTACTTTGTTTGGTGATTTGATTAAAGAATGAGTATGCTTAATGTGTTATGATAGGAGTATGATACTGTCATTTTTAGTGAACTGGGGTAATATTTATGTGATGTTAGTATTCTAGGAATGTTGAGTATGTATATGTGTTATGCATGAAATCTTTGAATGCATATGTTTGATTATGTTTAATTATGAAAACTAAACTATCCCCCAATGGTCGTTGGGTTGACCACCTTCCTTATTCGTATGGATGGGTAGACGATATGCAAGAATAGTTGCCTTGCTTTGGTGAGTTTCTTGATGATAGCTTGGATGCTACCTCGTTTTACTGCTTTTGGTGTCGTAGACTTAAGGCTCTGATTAGTGGTCAGTCTAGAGAATTGTTTTTATTATGGCTGTTGAATATTTTAAGACTATGTATTGATGATGACATGAGTTGTATGATGATATATGATGACATGGCTACTTAGAGACTTATTATATTTTTGATGACTGTTGAGATATTTTATTTAGGTGTTGATGTAATGATGTTTTTTTCCGCTGCGATGTTTTGAGAAATTATTTATGCATGCTTGGTGATTTATTAAAGAATTAACATCTAGATTCTTGATATGCATATCATTAGCGTAACTTATTTCTTTTAGAGTTTAGGGTGTTACATTTAACACCTCAAAGAAACGATAAAGTTTCAAACTCACATTTCACATAAAGACGAACATTTAGCCACATTATAACATTCATCAATTTAAACACCAAATCCTTAACAATTCATTCACATTCATTCATACTAACAAAATTCAAAGTCTCCTAGAAGTTATCCTGCCATAAAGCATTAGTTTGACAAAGTTCGACTAAGTTTATGAAGACTAGCATTTTCTGACAAATTCTGCAAACCAAAGTAAACAAATTCAAATGCCTCAACCAAGTATACACACTATTCACATATGAGTGCAGTAGCATATACATATATGTTTCATAGGCTAATTCCGACAAATACCAAAATTCACCTAAGTTTGTATCATTTTTTCATTTTATAAGTTATTCAACAAAACAAGCCAAACAAGTTTGAATGCCTCAACCAAGTATACACAAAACTCACATATGTGTGCAGTAGCGTGTACGTATACGTCTCATAGGCCAATACCAATAAATCCCAAAATTCACCTAAGTTCGTCTCATTTTTGTCATTTTGCAAAACCAATTCATATTCAAAACGAAACCAAATTAGTTCCATCATGTTATAGGTTAAATACTCTTAAACATCCTAATTAAACTCTTAGTACTCAAGTTTTGAGGTTTCAGACCAAACCATAGCTTTTGGGTTCACTTAAAAATAGTTATGCTGAGTTTTCGTAAAATTGCACCAAGACCTACTTGTAGTATTTTCACCATAACTCAAAATCTAAAAATCATTTTTATGCCAAACCAAAGCCATCAGAAAACTAACATCTTTATCTAAAACTTTTATGTTCACACCAAAAGCCAATGCAAAACAGAAAGAGTTGAAAAATTCTCAAAAACGTAAAATTTGAAATTATAGCTTTTATGTTATAGGTTAAATTTGAAATTATGCCAAGTACACGCACGGTTGTGCCACCCTGACAGCATAAATTTTTCGATTTTTCGCTTTCACCGTTTTGCGCATTAAATTTAGACCGTTGATTCGTTTTCGATGACTTTTCGCCAACTCACTCCTTATATTTAGTACTATCTCATTCTACAGAAAAATTCAAGTTTCTCCCATCCCAAAATAGCTTACTCAAAATCACTTATAACCACTTATTTTTCAAAATCACTTAAGCTAGCTTTTCATATAAAAACCCAAGTTTCTTCCCAAAACATTTTACAAGAAAGACTTATAACCAAAAACAGAAGTTCAACTAACTCATTTGAACACAACAACATTGACAATTCACCTCAAATCATCAAAAATCGTAATTCACCATCAATTCACCAATAGCACAACAACTACAACTTCATCATAAATTCACCAATAGCAACACCCAAGGTATAAATTATCATCAACAACACAATATGACATCAATCAAAGCATAATTTCATCAACAATCAATAACAACTTCATTTCTACCAATTTAAGCAAAAATCATCAAAACAACTTATCAATAACAACAACCATGAGTTTTAAGCACATAATACATCAATTTCATAATGTTTATCATATCCTTAAATTCACATGAATGAATTAAGAGCACGAATTTCATCATTCAAAAACACAAAAAGTCACAATTACCACAAAAGCACCTAAACCCTTCGCCTTCACTCGTAGCTAGTGATATCCTGACCTCAAATCAATTTTACTAAACACTTTCGCACCAACCAATTGATCCATCAAATCATCAATCCTTAGGAGCAGATACCGATTCTTGATCGTCACCTTATTCAACTGCCGATAATCCACGCACAACCTCATGCTACCATCTTTCTTCTTAACCAACAACATTGGAGCTTGAAGGTGAGAAAAACCACAAGAGGGGGGGGGGGGTTGAATTGTGTTTTGAAAACTTCTTCCTTACGTTCTGAAGAACTGAGGTTCAGAGTCTGAAGTAGTTCAGAGTCTGAGTGAGTTCAGAGTCTTTGTGCAGCGGATAAATGAAAAGAACAGAGGAAGAAATAACACAAGCAATTATACAGGTTCCTTCCACAAACCGGAAGTAGTCCTGTCCCCCTTGCACTTCCAAGGAGAGTTCCACTAAAATGTAATGTCAAATTACAAGTTGCTCAATCACACAAGAAAGAGACTTCTCTTTGCTCAAGGACA
>Ga0315913_1005161_pt1 | contig 15861 bp, 3 predicted proteins | sample MpolsnodulesMG_FD_207736 | JGI IMG/M metagenome (GOLD analysis project Ga0315913, IMG submission 207736) | Medicago polymorpha root nodule microbial communities from Los Angeles, California, United States - small nodules | ecosystem: Host-associated > Plants > Roots > Nodule | place: USA... | reverse complement strand
AAGGACATCGTGAGGTTAAAAATATATTACCTAGCTTGAAAGTTTTTTTAATTGTTGTATTGTATATGAAACGTTGAAGAAGGTTTTTGATGGTTGAAAAAGAGGGTAGAGGGTATAGAGGGGGCCCAAAAGGAAAGAAGAGAATTGAGAAAGAAAAGGGAAAGTTATTTATATATGTAGGAAGGGGTTTTTACTGAAAGCGGAGTCACTGCAAAAAGCATGTAGACAAATGAATGAAAAGAAAAGGTAGTGCATGGTGCAGTGCAGCAAATTAAAGTGGTTGAATTGAATTGAACGAATGTAGTTCTACAAAGTCATGAGATTGATCCATATACCTAGCTATAGCCCCTCCTATCCCAACTTCAAAAATACTAGCTCGTTCAGCTCATAGTTATATTTTCAGACGATTTATTTTATTTTATTTTTTATTTCATTATAAATGTAACGTCACACGATTAAATATATGCTGACTAATTTTTTTAGACCTAATATTATCTAAAAAAAAAACAGGCCTTTTAGTAAATCCAAAAGTAGACTTTTGTGACCTATCCAATAAATGTAGACGAAATTGAACTTTAATAATAAAATAATATTATTGTCTTGAAATATTTTAAAAGTGTCATGTTAAGAGGGTGTTTTTATAAGTGTTTACAAGAGCTTATGAAAATATTTTGTGATATATTTATACTTTTTTAATTGTAAAGGGAAAGAGCCGTTCAAGAAGGGCAAAGCCAAAGCAAAAATACAATGAAACAAATCATGGAGAGAAAGAAAAAAAAACAATACCACAATACAAGAGAACAAATACAAAGAAATATATCTCCACTTATAAAAACATCAAACATAAACAAATTAATCCTATCAAGCCAAGCATAAGAAAGGTTTCACAACTCACTCGTGAAAAGTGCAAGAGGGATCAAAAGAGGGAAATAAATATATGTATGAAAACATACATTTTTTTTAAACAATGTATAAAAACATCCATGGTTAGTTTTAATTAACTAACGTCTATAAATTGATAAATAATTGTATTTTATTTTTGAAGGGAAATAATTGTAATTTTTTTTAGAGAAAATAATTGTATTTTATTAAATTTAAACACCGAGAGTGCTTGACATTTTCGCTTTTTGTTGAACATGTAAGGTTGTACCCTGGAAATGGTTTTTGGAGCAGTCAAAGAGCTTTGTAGCAGCTCTTTCTGTTCCTTAATGGACACAAGTATCCTTTGTACGTTGTTTTCTTTCTCATTAATTTATTGATATTGTCATTAAAAACAAAACTTTGTTACTCAAAGTAACATGTTGGAGTTCAAATTGAAGAATGTATGACTAATGACGTAATGCCTCCCCTTCCTAAATAAATAGTAATATTTCATGTCCCCTTATAAGTTATAAAAATATGTTGTATACAAAATTTTAAATTTAATTATTTTAGTAATAAATTAGGTATAAAAAATTTGAGTTTAATTAGTATCTTGTTGTGGAAGTAAGTGTTGGTTGCTAAGTATGGAGAAGGGGTAGGGTTGCATCCAGTGCAAAATAATGTGAGAAATTCTCAAATAAAGAAGTCTATGTCGTGGAGGGATATTTGCAAGGTGGGGAGGGGACTTGAGGATCAATTGGATTGGTTTAATGAAACTATAAGGAAAAGAGTAGGAAATGGTCGAAGTATCCATTTTTGAAAAGATGTGTGTATTAGTGAAATCTCACTACATTGTGCTTTTTCGAGGTTATTCTTATAAATCGAAACAAAAAGATCGTCGTCTGAGTCGCATGGGGAGAGTGGATTGAAGGAAGTTAGTGTTGAAGGAAAATCACATAGTAATAATTTAGTCAAAGAATCTCGATTATTAGATAAACATTAGACAATCCATAATGAAAATAATAGAAAGCGTTCAATCTTAATTAGTGTATTTATGCATATGCACTGCCTAGGTAGCTAAGGGTGAAAATAGTAATTAAATTGGTTCCTCTCTCCAATTTGATGTTAGGTGCACTGAAATCCTAGGGCTGCTTCTCATTTATTGCCATTTTCATATGCCTTTTGCTCCTTGCTATAATTTAATTCGCTCCCCGTCTCCTTCACTCATTTTGGGATTGGTTGGATGGCGACTTCAAAATTTCGGTTTACGAACTCAAAAATCCAAGACCAATTTAAATGGCCAACTATTCATTAAATGAAATCCTTTATCCTTAATCAGTTAAATAGAGTTCTTTTTTCATGATCATTTAAGTACAACTCAATTGTTAGCTATAAATATGTTATATTTCAATGGTTATATTATGAGTAGCTCAATAATCAATTGGTAACTGTAAAGATGTTGATATAGAGATGACAACGTTGGAATTTTAGATTCGTCATTTCTAAGTACTTAATATGTGTGAGTCTATGTATTATGTTATTTGACAAAAAGAACCCGTGTGCCTTTAAAAAAAATCGTTTGACATTTTATGTATAAATAAAATGCACTACTACATTTTAAATTAAGATAAGAAAAATTGCATTAAAAAGACCGTATTTAGATATTTTTTTATGTGAAAAAAGACCGTAAATATAATTTAGATATTAAAAAGACCGTATTTACGATAATTTAGATATTTTTTATGTGAAAAAAGACCGTATGTTTTATTAAGAAAATTATTTTGTTATCCCCTAATAGAAAATGATGGTTAGTTTGTATATATAATCTTGTTAACCAGTGCCCTCAGGGCAATGGTTAAGGAAACTATAAATGAATAATTTATCATGAAAATATAAGTTTTAACTTTGGGTAGTGTTAACTTGTGACCTTAGGGCACATGTTAAGAAACCTAAAAGAAGAAATATTATATCAAATTATGTGCATTCAATTCATTAAAAAGTTAAAAGATTAAATGTATTGCACACATTTCAACAAATTATTTTTATATTTAACTCATTAACTTGTGTCTTAAGGGCACAAATTAACATTTCCCTTTAACTTGTGATTAAGTAATAATTAAACTATTTTTTATAAAAAGTTAGTTGTTTTGGTTGTTTAAACAATATCCCAAATGCAACGTTTAGCATTCTAACAAAAAAGGGTGGTTAGTACTACCCAACAAAATAATTGATTTGGTGCATAGCTTTTTTGGATCCCTATAGTTGCTAGGATAAATTACATGTAATTTACCAATTAATGACACATCTCTTGTTATTCAGTCCAGTTCAAAAAACTATATTGCAATAAATGTATCATCATTGAACATAGAACACAGTCTCCCTTTAGTTTGATCCAACCCCTTTCTCCGTGGCTCAACAATTAGGGTAATTTATTGATGTATAAGAAGACAATTCCAAAGTCACAATTAATTTTGACATCACCCGCATGTGTCATAGTATTCTTGTATTAATTAATGTCATTGAATAATTGATTTCAATTATGAAATTACTACTTCAACACACAAGACGATTTGGAAATATCAAATTCATTGGTGATCATTATATTAATCGTAAAATTAGCTCATCAGCAAATAATTAAGTTCGTATATATCGTGTTCTTGAAGCCAACTAATAATCTTTGGAAAAAAGGAAGCTGATGTTATATTTTCCAGAAATAGAAGGATTTCTCAATCAAAGAACATTATCCAACGTACGAAAAAAATTTGAAAAACCATACACATGTCTCATTTAATATCGAGCATTGACGCACCTTGAAGGTTGATGTCATTTAGATAAATAGAAAAACCTTTCTGCCGAACAAATTTAAGCAAGCTATATAAGAAAATTTGTACCCTAGTATTTTGTATACCGTTTAATTAATAACCTATGGAAGGTAAATTTTTTAACAAAGGGATTCAAAGTCCTCTGAGGTGCCCAGATATTAAGAAAACAACTTTAATTGGTCATCGTAGTTAATGATGTAAATTAATGATTGAAGACATAATCTACTTTGAAATTTGTACTATTAGATTCAAATTTAGTTGCTAAAGCAATAGTTAGTTCAATTAAGGTTAGAGATGATGGTGTGGCATTCAAGGTTTTTGGGCGGACTAGCTTTTCCCCTATAGACTCTCATATTTAAGGTGTATCGGACAATAAATATTGATACCTCTTTAAGCCAATTCTAATATTGTCCGCCATGTTGTAGGGGCAGATCTAGCCATTCTACTAGGTTTAATCTTCTTTGGTGGATTAGTATTTATACTTTAATCGAAGACATAAGGAAATAGATTTCACACATTTATATATTTGACAATTTCGATAGTTGAACTTATAAGATAGTTTATATATATGATGAGATGTAAATTTATCAAATTTGTAACGTGAGCTAAATTATAATCCAACGACTCTTAAAATGTGATTGTGTAAATGTAAGATTATATTCCATGCCTCAATTAACACTTGTCCAAAATATAAGCATTTGAATTGTGTGCATTGACAAAATCAACCATATTAGTGATTGTTTAATCAAGATCCGCCGTCCTATTCTTAATTACTCGATTACTTTAATTTTTTAAAATAATCAAAATATATACTGAAACACAAACCGTAAGATCTTTAATGTGGATGATTGTTGACTCCATGACTTATTGTAACTTAGTTGGAATTGATGTGAAATGTCTTAAAGAGAGCGATCTAGGCCGCAACTCAAACTCAATTATATTTTCCAAATCCAAAAATCAACATGACTTCACACAACCCAAATATAAGATATACAGCAATAAGTTACATATTTAATTCAATATATCTCAACTTATATGACTTCACAAACGTCTGATGATGGAGAATTTGGAAAGAGATAGCACAAACTTGAAAATATATATATAGAAGCAAGCAAGGAAAGTGGAAAGGAAGTTGTGAGTCAGGAAGAAGCAGGTGGTACTATATATACATGTAAATGTATGATTATGTTTCTATACAAATCATGCGTACTTAGTAGAAGATAGAGTCAGAAACCATAAAACCAACAAACAGCTTGGTGATATGCCAAACCAAATTACATCAGCCACCATTGGTATGATGATGATGATCAGACGGGTGGGGCAACACTGCTGTGTCATTATTTTTTCTCTTCATTTTTTTTACGGTTATCAAGTACAATAGACACACACGTTAGTTAAAAAAAAAAGTACTACTCCTGTTATGTTGTTCTACGCGCATGCACAAATGCAATCATTGTGTAATGGTTAGGGTTTTGTTCATCTTTTTACTAAATACTAACTGGGCTTTGGCGTACCAAAATGAACTAATTATGATGTTTGAACATCTTAATTTTTTATACATTTTTTTAACAGCTCGTTTTATTTTTATGGGTCATGCTAACTAATGTTCTCGAGGCAATAGTTAAAAAAACAAAACAAAAAAGTTTTACATTGAAAACAACATTCTCTACACTTTTAATTGGTTGATTATACAAGTTCTAAAAAATTCTTACTTACTATACTTGTAGTTTTAACTAGTACATCAGGAGTATTAGTTAACATTTTCCAATTTTTATCCATCTCTTTCTATCACATAACCAATTTATTATATCTATATATTATTCCCTCTTATCTCACAGGTGTACATCAAACATTTTTCAAAATGAATATCTCACACTCACACGTTTGTATTGTAGATTTACTTTTATTTATTTATTTCATAAGTTTTGTTTACAGAGTTTATTATTTAATTATAAGTTATATTAAATTGGTATGTAGTCTTTAAGAACTTGAACATAGCATTCAAAATAGAGTTCCCACTTGAATGTCTAAAGCTTTGTTTGGTTTTAACAATTTTTTTGAGCTTATAGTTTATAAATTCATATGATCGAAACAAATATATTTGGTAACAAATTTTTCTTACAAACCTATTTTTTTTGTTAAACCGCTTCAAATAGCATTTGAGATTATTTTTATCATTTTTCCTCAATTTTACCCACTATGCATCTTAATAAAAAGGTTTAAATACATTTTTGGTCTTGTATTTTAAATTTTCTAAAGTTTTGATCTCCCATTTAAACATTTAGCATTTTGGTCCTCATATTTCAAGCTTTGTTTTTACTTTTCATCCTCTACTCCATTTTTATGATCAATTTTGATGACATGGCAATGTCACTTATGATGTGACAGATCCCATGTGGACAAAAAGATTATACATGTCATTATTATTTATTTTAATCCATGGTAAAGTCAGTAGTTGTAGTGGTTTCATGTTTAATTAATTTGATGCTGGAATTTTTTACTCCCATAACCGCTTTTTGTTATTAGTTTAATGTTTGACTTGCACGACTTTTGACTTGGAATAATGCTAGTTGGTTCATGGTTTGATTCATTACTTTAAATTGTTTTGTACAGGATAGATGGTCTGGTCAAGCTTACAGTGCCGGGAGACGAGCAATTGAGTTTATTCAAGGTGCACATCATGTCCGATTCTTACAATTGAGAAGTTATGCTAAATAAGGTAATCAAATCCAAATAACACTATTTAGGGTGGTGATTCTAATCTAGGTCTGATTTTTGAGAGAATCTATGTATGCCTTAAGGTATGTAAGGCAGCATTTGCATCCACATGAACTACAAGAAAAATACATATATTTGCGGTGGCCAAAATCCCACCACAAAGGCAAATAAAAAAAAAACTCAGAATAGAGCATTTGCGTGTGCTATGTTTCGCCGCAAAACACACCTGTGCGGCGGGCACTGGCTACAACTTCACCTTTGCGTGGGCAAAAGCCGTTGCTAAGGTATTATTTAAAAAAATAAAAAACTTTTGTGTGGAGTAAAGGTGGCCGCAAATGTTCTTTCTATAATAATGTATTTGTGTCGGCTTTAAGCCGTTACAAACACTTGCATTTTCTATTTTGCGTTTTATTGAATAGTGAGAAAATATAAATTTATTTTTAAATAAATAAAAATTGAAAACAATAAATTTTGGATATGGAATAAAGATTAAAAAAATTGTTTAAAGAAAAATAAAATATTAAAAAAGTGGAACAAAGTAAAAATTTAGAAAAATAAACCAAATTAAACATAAAGATTGAAACTTAAAAAAAAACTTATAGGATAGATTGTATCAGTAGGTTTATACAGAGAGGAGAGAGGCGAAGAAAGATTGAAAAAAAATGAAGTTTATTTATACAAGAGTTTTTTTTCTTTCTTAAATGATCATTTGCGGTGGCTTTTGTTCAACGCAAAATTAAAATTTTAAGAACAATTTTCCCATCTTAGATTTGCAGCAGCTTCATCCAACACAAAATTCAAATTTCAATTATTTTTCCCGCTTAACATTTGTGGCAACATTTTTCAGCCGCAAAATTCAATTTAAAAAAATAAATAAACTACGCGTTACTTTTGTTGCAGCTTTTGTCCGCTGCAAAATCCAATTTATTTTTCAACCTTACACTAGTGTCGGCTTATGTGCCTGCAAATGCCGAGTTTTTCTAACATTTGAGTGTGACTTGAATTTGGTGCAAATATTTACGTCAAAATAACCATGTCGCAAATGACCAAAGATCGACGCATGTACATATTTAAAAAAAAAAAACTGAAGCATGCATCTGCATGGGCTATGCCCGCACGCAAAGGCATGCATGTATGTCATAAATTTGCGTGGGCCTAGTTGATAAGGATGGTAACAATAAGATGATTACAATAGCATATGAAGTTGTTGAGGCAAACACAATGAACTCGTGGTGGTGGATTCTGAATTTATTACTTAATGATCTTCAAAATATTTAACTAAAAGTGTATGGTTTCATTTTAGACTACAGAATGTATAAGGTTTTAAATTCATTTGTAGTATTAGTTCATATGAATTATTAATAGTTCATATACATTATTAGTTTACGGAATAATGTCTGTAATTCAAGATATTGGACAACGTAGAATAGAGCTGAAGGAAGTTTTATGGATGGCTGCTAGGCCCCATGGAAAGAACAATGCAATGAAAGCACTCAATAAGAAGACATGGAAAACATGAAGGATGTACCTCTTGTATAGGTCTCATTTCAAGACAGATACTCAATGCGACCTACAGGTGAACAACATGTGTGAGGTCTTTCACATGACAATATTGGAGTGTAGAGACAATTCAAAAGAATTAAACCTTATATAACAAAGAGAAATGAAAAATGGATACATAATTTTTTATTTTGCAAAATCAAGACATGAAATGACTTATTTTGTAACTATTTTAGAGATATTGAATTGAAATGATTGACTTTGAAAGAACACGGAAAAAACAACACCTCAAACCACCCAAGGGAGGGAAGCCAAAAAGCCCTGCCATTGCACCATTAACCATCACCAAGGAACGGCGAACCAAGCATACACCACAAGAGCTTAAGCGACAAGACCCCAAGGAACGAAATCGAAAGACTCTGCTCAAAGGAGTCTCGACATGGCTCCCCAAATAGATATAATATATACTCCTTCCGTCTTAAAATATGAATAAAAACGGGTCAACTTAAATTGATGTATTTTGTATAAATTTTGAACCAAATACATTAACTTTTGTTGATCAATTTTTGCTTATATTTTAGGACGAAGGGAGTACAAAAATGTCATTTATTAATGATATTGAAAAAATAAATTAAAATTTTTATAAAATAACATATAAGTTGGGATAAACATATGTCTTAAAATGACATATAATTTGAGATGAAAAAAGTATAAAATTTCAAAATATGATTGTACCCAAAAGAAAAATTCACGACATCACCAACATTTTTCCTATAATTTGGTCTTTTTTTCCTTCTTTTTACTGGTGGAGGGTAGTGTTAATGTCAATTAAATTTGCATTTACAGCCTTACACACGAAAGTGTGTATTGAAATCTAAAAAGTGGATATACCACATAAGTCAAAACAATTTGATTGATTCCATTCACGCCCAACTAGACATTTTCAGTAGTCATTTATACTACAGCTAGATAGTTGAATAAACTTTGGAGAAAGAATATTACATCACGTGTTTTTTTTTTATTATTTAATTTTTTAATGGCAAAATATATTATACTCTCTCCGTCCCTCAATAGATGACATAGTTGACTCCGACACACGTACCAAAGCATATGTTTTATCTTTGCTATCTTCAATTCTCTACTAAAATAAATTATGAAAATTTAATATTTTAAAAATATTCATCAGACGAATCCAACATCTTACATTATATTATTTATCTTTGTGAATTAGTAGAAAACTATGGTCAAAGTACGTCAAGTCAATAATGTATATTGTCAAATATGTTATCTATTGAGGGACGGAGGGAGTATATAAGGGGATTAAATCTCAAGTATTACACCAAAAAGAGAAAATAAAAACACCAAAAACCCCTAAAGAAAAACCACCAACACCCTCAAAATGCCGAAGCCCCTAACAACAACTCCTCAAAGAACCAATTGATGAGTAAAACCGCAAGTGCACGGTTCTACCAAAGTAGTAAAAAGAAAGTATCGTTCCAACAGAGAGTTTGTTCAACTTAATTAACTTTTAGAAGATGATTAGAAGAAAGTTCAGTTGTAAAGATTAGATTTTTAACGGTTTAAAAGAATAATAATAAAAAGTGTCTTGGGATTATTGGTTCATCATAATAACAAACCCTTCACAAACAAACCATAAACCTAAACTTTATATTCGACCTGCTTTCTAAAGACAAGTTTCTCTTAAGCGTATCAAAGCTTCTTTCGAAGTCAGTGAGTGTGTTCCTCTAGCAACCACGCCTATTCTCAGGGTTGATTGCTATTAAAATCCTTGAAGAACGAAACTTTATGTGTCTCAAGGTTTGCTAGACTATTATCATGTTTCGCAACCCTTGTCTAATTTCACTTGTTCCAATATCAAAGCTCTGTTGTCGCATTATGAATTGATATTTGTGATGATGAATTAACAAATACTAACACTCCGCTGTCGCATTATGAGTTTGGTATTTGTTAATTCATTATAAAAACGGTGAAATTGGATTAGAAAGTAGATTTATATAAAATTAGGGTTTATGGCTTGGTTTGATTAGGATTATGTCATTAGACTTATCCAACAATCCCAAGACAAGAAGAGTTTACTTACTCATGTTCATTGTAGACATAGAAGAGAAGAAGAAGAACATAAAGTAAATAACAAGAAAATAAAGAAAGAACTTTTAGTAAGAAAGACAATTGTCACTATTGAATTCCAAGAACAAAAGATGAATTGTTGTGATAGCTAGCTACTTTATTTATAGTTTACAATGACTTAAGCCCTAAGAAATACATCACAAGAATGTTCCACAAGAAACCACGGACTTTTAGAGAACAGAAATAAACTAATAGGTAGCTTGTCTGGAAAGCAAAAAGCAGCAAAAGAGGCTTCTGGGGGTTGGCTTGGCCGTGTGGCTGGTGGCACGGGCCGTGCCAAGCTTCTGGCTTGGGGAAATATATTTTTGTCTTCAGTCTTCATATTTTCAGCCCGAATAAGCTCCAAATCCTCTTTCTTTTGCTCCAAGACTCAATCTTTCAATTATTTGATCCTAAAATGTAATAACTTGCAATTGAAGTAAAATAGTTCCAAAAAGGAAATAATATTAAATAAAATAAACTTAAATCTAAATAAAACTGACTCAAATATTATATTAAAAACACTAATTATTGACTCATCACCAACACCGCCAACAATGATCAAATAGGCACCCGATAATGATTATGCTTCAAACGTTCACCTTCGACCACCACTCAAGTTCCGGTCTATCGGAGGAGACATCACAACAACCTAAAAGGACTTGAGTCACAAACTTGCTCCCGACATCGAATCAAAAGTGATCGGCCCACAAGACTCCCGACAAAAGTCAAAAAGGCACCCCCTCAACTCACGAACCACCAGAGCAGATACCTTAACTTCTCCAAAAACTCGATGCCAAAATCCAAAGACAGAGAAAAGGTGGAACAGTAGCGCAAAACGAACCAGCATGAACACAAACAAATCAAAACAAGCCACCAAATCGACCTGCATCACCACCACCTGAATGGACCCTTGCACACCCCAACCCTCAGCTAGACAACCACAAGCCACCACAATCCTTACGACGACGAACGATCCGGGAGTTACGAAGAAGGAGGATTAATCGTGAAGAACCTGCACCCGTCGGTAACTGAGCAATCAGGTAGGCTTAAGGTGTAACAAATGACTACTCCTTCAACACGAAGCATCTGCACACCTAGCTCTTTCGAGCAACAACCACCAAGCAACTAAATCCTAATCCAAGAGCAGGAGGCCTCCAGCGGCAAGGCTCCGAAGGAACAAAACGACAACATTGACAAAACACAGCCCCGACAACACACAAAAACCAACCTGAGAAGAAAGTGAACCACCAAAAGGCTGAGGGAGATTCAGAGAGCCTTGACCTTAGACCCTTGACAAAACACAACACTTAAAACACAAACACAACAAAACAAACACAGACATAGCTGAAAGACAGCTGAACAGAGAACCACTAAGAGGCTGAGGGAGATCTAAACAGCCTCGACCCTAGTCTCGAGACAAAACACAACATCAAAAAGACAAACATATCAAAACAAACACAAACAAAACAGACCAAAAAGCAGAGCAGTGAACCACCAAAGGATTGAGGGGGACCTTAAACAGCCTCGACCCTAGTTCCTTAACAGAACATAACCGTAACACACAACCCCAACACAACAAATAGTTGGATACAACACAAACAAACAACACCGAAGACGATCCAACAGACATGAACAAGACCAGTACAACACGAACACACAACAACAAGAACAAAAACAACACGAACACACAACAACAAGAACAAAAACAACACGAACAACACAAAACGAGCAACACCAACACCCATCCACACCTTCAGAACCCCACATTGTTGAATCTCCATCAAACTAAAAACACAAGAAGACAAAACAACAAGAACAGTACCAACAACAGATTTCACCAAAAGAGGACCATGACCTCATATCAACCGATCCAAAACCATTATCACAAGCTTCCTTAATGAGGTCTTGAATAACAACAATGCAGTCAATGAAGCTTCTTGAAAACAAATCAAAGATTCACTCATGCCCTCTGGAACAAACTTAGGAACACGAACCCCACACGGACCCACGAACCACGAGCGACACACGCTCTAGAGAAGAACGCGTGAGAACAAACCAACTCGAAGAACGTCGACAATCCACCACCCTACGCCTACGGATCTGACTGACGACGACTGACGAAGAGATCTGAAGAAGACACCAAAAGACGGCGAACGGTGGGAACAAAGGATGGTGATGAAATCCGACAAGAGCGCGGAGGGAGGGTGCATTGGTGGTGGGGAGGACAGATCTCGTCGCACCACCATCTCTGGATCTACATTGAGGCGAAAAGGTTTGGATTGGGGGGGAGGAGCAGCGCTGAAGTTCGAAAGGTTTAGAAAGAGGTTGAAGGAGAAATTTTAGAGAGAGAAAGTGTTATGTTCGTATTTCTAAAATTTTACGTGTTTTTTTATTGTTTTATAAATTTTTATTGAAAGTGATATTTTTATAATATTATTTACTGTATACTAATCTTTATTAATTATTGTATACTAATCATTGTCATAAAATGTGTGTTTGATCGGTAAAAGACAACTATTAGACAGAACAACACAATACAAGATAGAAAAATACATGACAAATTTTTATGGTCCTCAATAGTTTTTTATCTTGTATGACTTTTTATAGACAAGATGTTATTTTAGTATTTTATACAACTTGTATTTAAATTAAAAACTTGTGTCATGGTTCAGTGAGAGAAAAAAAGTGTTGGTTTTTGTCATATCTTTTACCTCAATGTTTGATCTGTCCTTGAAATTTTTTTACAATTAAAATCAATATAACTGAAGTTGTCATGTATTGTCCCTTATATTTTAGTAGATCAAACGTACCATATATTGTTCCTTCGAGTCGGATAGAACCGCAATGGATGAAAATTCTCCTTAAAGAAATTTAACATTGTTATTTTGTCGGAGCTTGAATCAAACACACAATCTTTAGTTGATCTAAAAGTGAGCCCTTACGATTGCATCCAAGTGCTCTTGGATAGTATAATTATGATTTAAAAGTAATGAACATAATATAGATTTGAGAATACAATTTATATGAAGTAATTATTCCTAAAAATAAATACATGAAGTAATGAATTTTGCATTAAAAATTACAATTATTTATTTTTTTTCTTTTCTGAAACAACAATTATATCATAGAACAAATGATGTAAAATTAATAGAAATATATAGTTGGAAATGAGTCGAGTCGAACTTGTCTGAGGTCGACTCGATAAGAATTGGTTCGGCTCGAAACTCGACTTCAGTTCAAAACAAACCTTTTTTATAACAAACAACTCGATTCGACTTGTTAAGTTCAACGCGTTTGCTCGAACTTGTTTTCTCGAATTGCATATTTCAAGAGCTTTTTTTGAAAGAGAAAAAATATATGTCTCTGACCTTTAAAAAAGACAAAAACACAATTTAAATAAAACTACTAGGAAGGTAGCACTTTTACTACCGTAGCATATACTACAACTATAGATTTTATATTGTGATCGTAATGCACTGCTCATATATATACACTCGTCCTCTCTAATACTTTCAAAGCATCCTGATGTGGGACAATTTTTATATGTTTGTTTAAAAAGCCTTGTAAAGATATTAACTTTTTTTCCCTATCTCTAGCATTTACAATTATCGTTGAAATTTTATTCAAATTAGTAATTAGTAATAAAAAGTGTGTGTTTATATATCGAGCTGGTTCGTGAATCAAACGAGACAAACCATATTTAGTTCAAATTCAACTCATTTATTTAACGAGTTTAATTTTCAACTCAAGTTTTGGTTTGTGAACTAAGTTCAACGAACCAATTATCGAATCGAGTATCAAACTATTTTGGAGTTTGTTCGGTTCATTGTCAGTCCTAGTTGGGCATAATCTCAAATAAAAAAAATTAGACGCACACACATAAATGATAAAATTTAAAAAAAAAAATAATTAAATCATGTCACTTAATATTATTTCACTCTTGAATTTGATCATCTTTATATGCATCCAAATGAATTTTATTCAAGTTCGTGCCTATATTTTAAAAGAAAAATAATTAAACCAAATCACTTAATATTATTTCACTCTTGAATTTCATTATCTCTATGTGTATCCAAATGAATTTTATTCGAGTAGTAAAACTAAAAGTTTTCTATCAAAGATAGGTAAATAAAAGTTATAAATTTATTTTTAGGTGTTCAAAAGTTACTATATTTTGTTGTAAAATACACACGCCACAATCAAAAGCGTTGTTTTCTGTACGTTTCAAGTGACAGCAAGTTGTTGTTGAATTTTCCCTTACAATCAAAGAAAATTTATTGGACAAGTCGGTACACATGTTTCCTCTAAATATACTTTCTATCTTGAATAATTTTTAGATAAACTCAAACATCTGATCATATCTTTTGGTCACACTCAGAAAAAATAAAATAAGAGAAAATAACAATTAAATAATCAATATTTTTGAAATAAATATGTGACATGCATTTTCATAAGTTTGTGACCAAATCGTACGTATAAATCTCTATGTTCACACAAGAATCGCTCTTCTACTTCTATTTAGAAGATTATTTTCACTTTTTTATCTCTTAGTATAAAATAATTTACAATCGCTCGAAAAAAACATTTACAAAATTTCACAAGTATTAATAATTATTGTATTTTTTTTACGAATATTAATAATTATTCATTATATAAACATGCCCTATTTAATTTCTCTTGTATTACTGTATTAGTGATTTGTTTAAAGATAAATATACATTTAAAAAGCTAAATAATATCTCTCTCTCTTCTTCAAAAAAATATCTCTCTCTCTCTTTGATGTTTTTTTTTAAAAAGCCAAAAAGCTATATATATATATATAAATAAACACCGCTGAACGCTTTAGCACAAGGAGTGACAAAGCGTTCAGACAATCCTGTACAACGCCATTAAGGCGCAAAGAAACAAAAATAAGAAGAAAGAAAGACAGACAAAACAAGAAGCTAAAAAATTTGTGTTCAAGCAGGTTAAAGGACTCCACCACCACACTTGATAATCAAAATCAAAATTAGCGTATTTTGATTTCAACCACCAAAATATTGAAGCTTTACCCTTTCACCTAACGCAAGCAAGTTGACCTCTTTTCTATGAAAAAATCTATTATTTCGTTCTTTCCAAATTGTTTAGACAACTGACAGCCAGATGATATGCATGGACTCCGTTGTCTTCTTTGAAAAACCCCTCAGGCCATCAAACTGATGCAATTGGTCGAAGAACTGGCAATGAAGAACTGTTGAGATACCAAGCCAACCAACGACAAGCTTCCACAAATCACCAAAGAAGCTACACGTAAAAAATAAGTGCTCCCTGTCCTCATTAGAACCGCAGTTAGCAACACAACCTTGATCAGATGTTAATAAGACCCTCCGATGGAAGAGGTTATCTCTTGTAGGAATTTGATCAAGAAAGAGACGCCAAGCAAAATCAACACTTTCAGAGGCACAACTTTCAGCCACAAGAAATTATTATTATTAAGCTGCTGGTACCTATCATGCTCCAACTCTGTTAAAAATGGTAAGCAGAACTAACAGTGTAACAATTAATAACATGTAACTTCCAAATCCATTTATCGACACGATCAACCTGGAAAAAAAAAGGTTAGATAGGCGAATAATGCACTCCCCCAACAACTCCTTCTCCCACGCAAATAACCTCCGGCGCCACTTCCAAGCCTCGCCATAGACACCCCACCCTCTTGCAAACATAGCAGCCACCATATCTAATTTATTCTACGCTAACTCAAACAATCTCTCATACAACTCGCATAACGGTTTCCCATCAATCCAAGGGTCAAACCAAAACAAAGTGGACTCACCATCCCCCACTTGTC
>Ga0315913_1005160_pt1 | contig 15861 bp, 15 predicted proteins | sample MpolsnodulesMG_FD_207736 | JGI IMG/M metagenome (GOLD analysis project Ga0315913, IMG submission 207736) | Medicago polymorpha root nodule microbial communities from Los Angeles, California, United States - small nodules | ecosystem: Host-associated > Plants > Roots > Nodule | place: USA... | reverse complement strand
CATGCTTTAAGGTTCTAATTCTCTGACCTTGGTTTTTTTTTCCTATTCAGACTGCAATTGCTGCCTTGCAATCAGTTCTTCAAGAGGATTTTAAGGCCACTGAGATTGAGGTATAATTTCATTTTTAAATGCTCAAATACCTTTGTGACACCATGTTAATTGAAATTTGGTAGATTAACTCTTTATTTTAATTATTTTAGGATTTCATTCTTGTCTAGTCCCTTAAGTGCCACATCATTTGTTGTCTTCAATTGTAGATTATTCGCAAGCTACTTTTTCTTTCTCACTTAATGATAGCCATGTAGTTTTTCTTCCTGCATGGGCACCATGATTGTTGATTATAGTCATATGTTTCGTAGATGATTAATAACTAATGCAGGTAGGGGTGTGTATGGTTTGGTTAACCAAACCTAAACGAACAAACCAAATAATAGGTTTGGTTTTCAAAAACCATTTGAGTCAAACCGGTTTATTTTGATGAAACAGATTGAAACAGGTGTATAACCAGTTCATATCCAGTTTGTTAAGTCCTGTGTATCAATAAAATTAGACCTGAAAAACAAGCATGGAACGATAAAGATCTTTATCTCCAACAATCAAAATTCCGTTTCCCATCTAGAATCTTCATTGAGATCTATATCTTTCTCAAAATCGCGATTTGGGACCAATCAAATCCAAGATATACATATACAAATTGAAATTTCAGAACCAAATCTCTTCCAAAATCTCCAGAATTAGGTTGGATTTGAAGGTTAGATTCAAAGAGTAATTGTAATTCCACTTAGGGTTCTATGGTTTTGAAGAGGATTAGGTTGAGAAATTGAGTGATTTGCAAAGCGGTTAGTGATTTGTTTGTGCGATGTGCAATGCTTTTGCGTGATTTTGTGAAACTGGTGCTAAACCAAATTCCACTTGGGGTTGGTTTGGTTATTTTATTAAATGGACTGGGCTTTAAAAAATGGGATTGTTTGGTTTTTGATCTGGTTAGGGGTAACCAAATTTTTTGCACACCCCTAGTATTGATGTGTTTTTCAAGCAATGTATTGTAATGTTAGTTAGCTGTTTTGGAACAAGATTCTTTAATGATTCTAATGTTGCATACTTGCTCTGGCATATATCAGCATATTGAAATTTTTGTTCTAAACATATTGTAAATGTATTGAATTTCTCGTTTGAAAGTTAGGAATGATTAAAATTTGTGATTATTGCCATCCAACAAGTGCTTTTCATCATGTTTTAATGTAAATGGTTGTATTTTGCATTTTCTAGGTAGGAGTGGTGCAAAAAGACAAGCCAGAATTTAGAGTTTTGTCCACCGAGGAAATTGACGAGCATTTGACTGCCATCAGCGAGCGCGATTGAGATATTAATAAGGATATGACTTTTCAAACTTTGTGATGTTCAATTAAATCATCTACTTATTGTCTAGATTGACTGAATTGATATCCTTATGATATTTGAGCATCACTGATGTTGAAGATTGTATTTGCTTCTATTACAAGTTGAAGCCTGCGAATCAATCATGCTTTTGTCTTTTATTTATCCCTGAAACATTATACAACTTGTGTGGGAAGAAACTAGATCGTTTGAGTTGAACAAAGAGTGAGGGTGGTCCTATCCTGTGTCGAGAGCATATCTTTCTTTCCAGTTTAATTGAATTGAGCAGCATCAAGAAATTATGAGGATAAAGTTTACTTTGGAGCACATTTTGAGCTCTGTCATAATCTCTATATACTGTTTCTTAATTGGTCCAGGTATAATAGCATTTGAAAGAAGAAAATTCGATAACAATTGAAATAAAATGGAAAAAAAAATTAATGGCGTATGTATCGCCATGAGTATTTCCACGTAAGTTAGTTTCTTATGCTTGCTGGGTTAACAATTGAAGGAATAAAGTTATATATAATGGAGTTCATATTATATAACAATCAACCAAATCAACTCGAAAATAGTTTGAGATAGTTTGAGATTCAGTTTGATAATTAACTTGTAAAATAAATGAGATGAGCTATTTATAGTTTGACTTATTTGAATTAAGCTATATATGCATCCGATATCTTTTCTATTTGGACGAAAAGTCTAATCTCTGTAAAAATCATTACGTTAGTGAATGAGTAATATTGTACCTTGATCATTTGTCATTTTAAAAAATTCTTAATTTCTCTTTACTTTATTTCCTGTAATGACATTGATATCCAATTGATTCATTGTATTAAAATTTCTTTCTTTCAAATGTTATTGGTGTCTTTAGATTTTTGGGTTACCATATGAACTCTATTATTGCAAAGTGTTTTACGTTGTGATTCCTTTACCGTAAAAAACGTTTGCGAACTCTCTGCAAATTAAAAAAAAAAAAAAAAAAAAAAAAAAAAGCTTGCATAAACAGCTGATGTTCACATTCATATTATCATATAGCAGAATTCAATTCAATTATTTTAATCTCTTCTGGTGACTACATGCTAATTCGATCAAACTGCATAAACATTAACCATTGTCCAGCAAGCCACCTCTAAACATAGCATTTAAATATGGTGCAAACTGCAGCTCCTGATTCGGTTCTACAACCTGGACATCCAACCGTCTAACGAAAGCAGAAACCAAAGACTTCATCCCAACAATAGCTAGCTTCTTTTCCAAATATATCCTCAACCTCACTTGAAAAATCGATTACTTAAGATGACATTTTGGTACAAAGACACATTTCCTCAACGATCTCTCTAATTGAAATTTCAAACAATTGGATAGCCAAATCTTCTCCATACAAACCATCACATACGAGTGATAAGCAACGTGTGTTTGGTTTGCAAAACATTAAGTACTGGACAGAACAGTACAAGATAGAACAGTACAACACAAGGCAGAACAGCACATGACAATTTTTTTATGGCATTGAGCAATTTTTGATTTTATACGATTTTTGGAGGACAAAATGCTATTTTGGTATTTTAGACAACTTGTAAGTGGGACAAAAAATTGTGTTGTGGTTTGGTGAGAGACAAAAATATGAGTTTTTGTCTCCCTTGCCTCTAGTTTGTCAGTACCTGAAACAGTTGTACAAATCAAACACTGGACAACTAGAGTTGTTATGTTCTGTCCTTCATTTTTTAGCAAATCAAATGCACCCTACTCTTTACGATAAAAGTTCCATCAGGAGGCAAATCATCCTCCGTACAAACTTCAGATCAAACTGGATCGCTGGAAAAAAGTCTTGTACCCATGAATAGCTCCATTAAGATAGTGCGTTTCTGTTCAAAAGTAGCACACTTTTGAACCATGTTCACTACCCGATTTAACTCCGAATATTTTTTTTCCACTTTTGAGTTCTTCAACAATAAAATAAAAAAATTGGTTAACGCATAAGCAACATTATTGGGGACCTGATACATTTATAGATATAATAGACCGGTTCATCATGTGGTGGTAGGTGAGTGAGAGTGAAAGCCAAAGAAGACATGATTCGATGACGGATGAGATAAAATTGAATCACGTAAATAATTTGACAGCTGATTAAAGTTTTCTTTTTGGTAAATTTTTAGATACCCTAAAGTTTGATTGGATACCAGTACTCTGTAGGCAAAATTCATTAAAAAATTTAATCCTATTTTAAATTACTATCATCATGAAATTATAAATTCAAATGTTTAGACAAACTTCACATTGGTTCCCTCTCTGCAGTTTCCTATTGACCTAAAGTGCATTTTCAGCATTGATAGTTTGATGCATGCTACCACAGCATGTGAGCAAATGTTCCTTCTGAGACTGAACTTCATGTCTTGAATAATGTAGCTGCAAAATATGATGCCTTGAATAATGTTAGCCAAGTAGCATGTCAATGTCATCAACACCTTTTCCACTTTCCATCAGCACTCCTTGTAAAAATGCGAGGTTGCCTCTTGGGAAAAGTTTCTGTCCAGTGTGGATGCTCAATAATGTAGTTCCACTGCCTGAAGATGGGCAAAGTGGTCATTATTTCATGCGATTTTCTTATAAATATGAAGTTCTAGAAAACAATGAACTGTACATAGATTTATATATTGAATTGTTATTAGTCTACTGGTACTCAGATATGCACAGAAAAAAGCAAATGGTTATAATCTTGCTAAAACACCCTGGCTTCTGCCAAATAATATATCAAAAAAGAAAATTAGATACACAAATGTTAGTAAGATAGCGGTGTCCTTTAGCTCAGCAACTGAGCTACCTATGTAGGACACAAAAGGACGGCTTTGTTTCATTGTTTTCGCACTATATATTTCAAAACAGAAAAGATAGTTTACAAGAAAGCAGATTGATAAACTGAAAAGATATGAATACGAAAACACTCTTGATAGTGAGAGGACAAGAGGAAGAAACCTCTGTTACAAGCTCAAAGCAGAAGACCAACTCCTATCCTCTGCCCATACCCAAAACCCAATTACGCGCTTGATAATTCTCATGCATATGCTCTTAGATGCTACATGCTCTCTCTCTCTCTCCCTCACTCCCTCAACCACTTCACGTGTTTTTCCTCCTAACACACTTTCCCACATCATATCTCTCCCTCCCTCAAGTGATTGGTTTTGCTTTCTCTCCCACGTATGATAGGGCATTGCTTCATAAAATAGGACGGCGGCCATAAAAAACTCTCCCACATGTGCAGAATTTGTTTTTACTGAGTTGTGCAATTGGTTTTCTATTCCCTTCAGGAATGGAATTATTTCAAGAGCACTAATAAAGAATTAATTGAAACAAGTGAAGAGAATAAATTGAAAATCTCAATTACAAAACCATCTCTCGTAGGCCAGAACAAGTTGCAGTTGCCAATAAAAAATAAATGTGGAAATTCATTAAATTCGATGATTGTAGGATCTAGATTTATCAGTTGTAGAAGAATTACAAGGTTTTAAGATGACCCAAAAACGATGAAAGCTCACAAGTCAAACTGCCATGTCATTATTGATAAGTTTTTAGCCGTTAGATTAAAAAGAAAACAAGGGTCAAGACGTGGAGTAAGTTTAATGAGGTATCCCTGGAGTAAACATATCCCTATTTATATATGTATAATTGTGTGTGTGTGTGTATGCGAGCTTCTCTTTGCCTCAGAACATAAAATAATGTTTGTTATCGGTCACTTCAAAGACTAAAATTTTAAATAAGATAATATTAAATCAGAACCAATCAAAACTTACCTTCTTAAATCATCCACAAAATCTGGGCCCTCGGCAGTAGGTGAGGTAGAACAGATTGAAAGAACTTCTGAATCAGAATAATGCTGAAATGACAAAGCAATATGATATTGGCGCCGGGTCCTAAATAAGATGGGGCAAGAAGCATCAGTATACCAGAATATAGAAAAGGATTTCATGATCAATATATTAAGTTCATCAGCAAGGAAGAAGTTATCATACATCAGAAGAGAACAATTTTCACTAATATGCATGGACTAGCACAAATAATTATTGGATAAAGCTCCTCCCAAGTTTGGGCCTGTTTGAATTGGCTTATTTGAGCTTACCTACGGACATAAGCACATGTGAGTCTGTTTCATAAAGCTTATTGAAACAGCTTATTACATGTCTGTAAGCTGTTTTCAACTTATTTTCATAAGCTCTCCAGAATAGATTATCAAAAAGTCTTGTAGCTTATATGGAAACTGACTTTACTTTATCTTTTGTTATAGAAATATATTATACATAATTTTTTAATATTTTTTACTAGAATACATAAAATTATTATAGTATAAGTGCTTATCATACATAAACTTATATGATAAGCGCTTATACTATAAGCACTTAATTGATCTGCTTATCCAAACATGGCCTTAGTCTTGAACAAGGTGTATCCACCTTTCATTTAAGGGAACATACAACATACTTGAATGCTTACTTTAGATTGATAAACAATAGTATGCTCACTTTAGGGAAATCACACTTTAAAGGAACTATTTTCCATTACTCAATCTTATTTCAGCATTGTGCCCTTAAGCATTTTTTCATGTAGGGTTTGAAGAACAATTCATGAAACACTGTTACCAGCAACATGGAGAAATTCTGAAGGTGTCGCTGGTAGTATCATATGTCTCTAGCAACTTCCCATTCCAACTAGAATCTTCATAAGAAACAGAAACTCGAATTCTTCTGACAATTTCATCTGGGCATCTAGAACTTCTATCAAAACTTGCTGGGATGACAGTTCCTGTTGCAGTCTCCACCTGAAATGGTGCATAGGATGTAATAAATTATAATCCCATATAATGGTTTGATAATGCATGTAACTATTGCACCAAAAAAGACTACTAACAGTTTTTGCCAAACCATTGAACCGAGATGTCAAACGTGTATATAGGTATGTCACAGAATATTTAGCAGATAATTAGATTATGTTAGAAACTTTAAGATATTGTAGAATCATAAGTTACTTGATCAAGGAAGCAATCTATGACCTGTTTTCATATATAATTTAAAGGGTTATTACGCTTTTAGGTAATTAGTCTAATTGTTAGTGGGCTCAGGCTTATAAGTAATTCATAGTATCAATCTTAGTATTATCTTAAAGTAATGTAGTAATGCTATCAATTGTATTTTCAGTTTACTATCAGTAAGCCATCTTTCTCTATTTTATTTCTTCTCCAACCCTGAGCGGTCAAACCTATAAATCCTTAATAAGTATATAAGTTTTGTAGTGATGAAAAGCAAGAGGTTTATCAAATACTGTAAATGAACAAGCTGAAATAAGAATATTTAAAAGCAAAAACTAACCACAAATCCATTAAAAATAGGATAAGCGTTTCCATCAGAATCCCTTTTGGTATTATGTCCAAGAACACATGTAGTTCGGATGTGAAACTTCTCTTCTCTTGACCATAAAGTGTGAACAATCTTTGAGCACAAAGGAATAGAATAACCATCCAACTCTTCACCACTTTCTGACACAACACTACCATGGTCATGCTGCGCAAAGGTCACAACAAATTTAACGTCAATCATTCATTCTCTAAGTGAAAACTACAAAATTGAAAAATCACTATAAAAGCAGGAGACCCTGGCCAGACTTGTGGTAAAACTTCTTCAAAACCCCCAATTAGATGCACCTACATTTTTTTAATAAAACAGATACTTTACATCAGAAAATATGTTATAGACAAAAAGTAGCAATCAAACAAGAAATCCCTATAGAAAGTAGAGAAACAGAGAATATGAAAAGCACCTCAAACTCATTCTCCAAACTGTTGTCAACAAGTAGCGATAACATTTGAGAGAGGCCCACTTCTACAATCTTTGGTGAATCCATATGGGAAACCGACGTCCTGCAGAATCAAATTAAAAATGATAAAATAAGTAATTGAACAACAAGTGGAAGAATCTGTAAAACTTGATATACAGTGGAATTCTTATCTATGTATTAACTAATTTTCAATCCTTACATTCCATTTCTTGGGTTCCGAATAACAACTCCTACACATGTTGTCGCTTCATCAGTGCCAACAAACTAGTGATACATGGAAAGGAGAGAAAAAAAAAGCAGATAAATACAATGTTACTAAAGAAACGTAAGACATAGAACTTCTGGTTGAATTTGAAATGTAAAAGCATCATCACACAGCTACATTTCTTAACAGGCTTCGAGAACTAAAACAATAATGTCATGGAGTTTAGAAAATGATTTAAAACATCGTATTTTAAAGAGCCTCGTCAGCTTTAGCTCAAACTTTAGTATATGTTTCTCTAACAAGAATGAAGGTCAACCAGAGCCTAACCAATATAAAATTATTACAGAAATGGACTGGATATGACGTGCCGTGGAACATCGAGGACAGAAAAAAGAAATTTCACAGATTATGTCACTCACAGTCCAATTAAGTATGAGGTGACTGCATTCAAAAGATATTAGTTGCATGCTACAATGAAGTATAAACCTTAAAACTAAGTATAGAACTTAACATGCATCATCTCTTATAAAAACATAATAGGTACTTTTGAAATAATAATACAAAGGGCGTACGTGGACAAATGCGGGATCAACAGTGGCATATTCTCTTTGGAATAAATAAAGCCATTTTGATCTCTCTGGATTAGACTCCTCGGAAACTGAGAACTTCTTTTCTGGATTTGCCTTTAAAGAGGTTGAGGCGGATACAAGAATGGGATTTTCCAACAAAGCAAATAGAATATCCACTCCCTGCAAAATTAATTAATTAATTAAATCTCAACCAGTAAGCAATTGAAATTTGAATATGAATGAAGCCTTGATCGGTGAAGTATTTGGAAAAAGAGAGAGAATACGTAATTACCTACCTGAGATTGAGATTGAGAATGAGATGTTGAAGATGAATGCGTAGAGAATGGAACTCCATCAACGAATATCATGATTTCTGTTCTTATCAAAGAATATCAGTTAGCGTTGAAAATAAGCTTCAATTGCATGTGCTCATAGCAGAAGTAAGCTGTTGAAGACTTTTCTCCTTTTCTCGAGTTTCACGGTTCCAACTGAACCAATCAACAATTCAAGACTTTGTGAGATGCAGTAAGTGTCGTTTTTAAATAATAGTCTTTACACGTTTATAATTATGTTAATTTTAAGGATAAATTTAGTATCATTTACTAAAACACCCTTATTAATTGTAGTAAGTAGAATAATAAAGTTGAATGAAATTCAATAAATAGAGTATAATAATAGAAAATAATAATAAATGTTGCATTAGTATTCTAAAGTGACAATTATTTTGAGAAAAAGAAAAATTGATAAAGAGATAATTATTGTGAGACGGAGAGAGTAAATGGAAAGGGGACAAATTGAAATATTTTATTACTCCCTCTGTCCTTATATCTAAGCATCATTTGACTTTATTTTTATCTATAAATGTAAACCTTTTTTCAAATTACTAGATGCATTTATTTTTTTTCCTAAACATACCCTTAATTAATACTATTAATTTGTCTTAAAATATGAAAAATCAAGTTTAATACACATACAAACAAAGGACAATTTAGTAATATTAACACACAAAATAAACACATTAATTACAATAACAACTTTTCTTAAGAAATGTGGAAAATGAAAAAGTTGCTTAAATATAGTGACGGAGGAAGTATTTTGTATATTTATTAAATGATTTTTCGTCCTTAAAAAATTAAATGATTTTTTGTTAATTAAGTAAATAGTTTTTCTAAATATTCAGAATTTCATTTTTAGTCCTTACAAAATAAAATTGCACTTTTTGGTCCTCTAAATTTTTTTGTCAATATATTTTTTTTGATAAGTTGTCAATATTTTTAGTCCTTGTAAATTTTCCATCAATATTTTTAATCTCAGTAAAAAGTTTCTGTCAACATTTTTTGTCCTTAAAATGTTAAAGGAAAATGTCACAAGGACTAAAAAGTGTGATTTTATCCTTTAGGGACCAAAAACTAAATTTGAATATTTACAAGGACTATTTACTTAATTAACCATTTTTTTGGAACAATAAGAGAAAAGAACCCAAAAAGAAAAACAACAAAAGACTAGGTAGAAAATAAAGTCCCATTAGGATCACCTGGTAAGAGAAGGCTAATTTTGGCTAGAGAAACTACAATAGTACAACAAGTCTCATGGCTACTAGCTTCAAGCTTGACAAGATAGTTTTCGCAGGCATTCCCCTCCTGAAGAATATGTAACATGTGAACGTGTAAGTCCTTAGAAAGGAGCTCCTTCATATTGTAAAAAATTGTTGCATAGTGATGTCAATCATTCATGGGGTTTGAAATTAACTTGATTGTTGTCTTAGAATCTGAATAACACCACAACTCTGAAATACCAAACTCTCAAGCCATAAGCAACCCGTGATAAACTACCAATAATTCTGCATGGAGATGTTAGAAAAGCCTATATTACCAGCAAAACCAAGGACCCAAGCACCATCCTCATTCCTAACCACCAACAAGGTGACATAAACAAAAAGCTAGATTTACCATCAATACCACGACGCAGCCAAACATAGAGATCATCCCTTGGAAGAAAGTCAAATCGGAGAAGCCAATATCTTGCCAAAGACAATACACAAAGTTAGAGGCAGTGGAACATTATCTCATCTTCCTGATTACACCAAGGACATAGGTTCATCTGGATCATACCACGGTGACACAACATCAACCAAGTTGGGAGGGGGTTATGTAAAGTTGTCCAAAGAAAAAAAAATCAACTTATCAGGGGCAGGGATGTGCCACAACCAAGTCCACGATACATTGTCTAATAAATTCCCAACAAAGTTAAATCTGTAAAACCAAAAATATCCATCTCTCGTAGAGTATATACCATTCAAATTTCCTTTCCAGGTAAAACAATCAGTCACCGTGGGATTCAAACACATAGGAATAGATTGCAAAAATTCCTTGACAACAGTAGAAATATTAGTATATAACAAGTTAAAATTACAGGTTCCATCATCATAAACATCCCTCACTCTCATATGCAAATCATTTATATCCACAAAGAGAACCTATTCTACTAATTTACCTATGCACGACCAATTTGTGTACCAGAAGGAGCAATTTCCATCACCCAACTGTAATTCAAAACCCTCCCTAAGGGAGAAAAGCGCATTTATGATAGCATTCCAAGTTACCGATCCCGGTTTCTTATTTGTGTTATGAAACACTTCATCATTAATATACTTGCGTTTCAGTACGTGAACCCATAAAGAATCACAAATTTGGTGAATACTCCAAACCAACTTGCCTAACAGAGAAGTATTAGCATCCCCTGCCTTTCGAATTTCGAGACCACCTAACTTTTTATTTTTAGTGATTTTGTTTCCCGCCATCTAGGTGGATACCCGAGTTCGAGTTACCCTTCCACAAGAAATTCCTAGCCATTTTGTCAATAGACTCACATGTTGATTGAGGTAGTCAAGCCACTTGCATGTAGTAATTGGAAATGAAATTCAAAACCGATTTAACGAGTTTCATACAACCAACTTTATTTAAAAAATTATGTTGCCAAGTTGCTAACCTATGACTTATTTTTCTTAAAATTCAAAGTCCTTTCTTCGGAGACAACCATGCATCATGGAAAACTCATTAAATGATATATTAGATACATAAATTATTCAATTAATGTTAAAAAAAAAAAAGGAATTCTATTTACAACAATGAAAGGAGGGAGTAGTAATTATTAACTAAAAAATTTAAATGCTTTTTTTTTTTTTACAAAAGAGGGCCAAAGCCCAAATATTTAAATGCTTTAACCACATTATTATTATTATTATTATTATTTTTTTTTTATTTTTTTTTTTTTTATAGGAAAATGCATTAACCATGTATTTGAATTGAACTGGGTTAACTATATGATACTCTGTCCAATTTTGGTGACAAAATATGATTTGCGACCTCAATATCTCGTGTGCAGTGTGGATTTGATCGGATAGACTTTACGGAGAAAATCGTCTAATTGTTTTGATTTTAATCCTATCCAATTTACTTAGTTTGTATTAAATTGATATTCAATTTGGATTATTTTCGATGATATTTTTTATTTTTTACAAGCTTTAACAAAAAAAAAAGTTGCCAATGTTAATACAGTCTCTAATGATGACAAATTATTTCGCAGCATCTCCCTACACAAGTCTTTGTAGCATTCTACACTAAAAATATGCCATATTTTCTTCACATTTGTATCATAAAATGTACACAGATTGACATACAAATCCATTCAAATCTAAGCATAATAATCATGTTAAATGGATTAAAAATTATAATAAACTTGTTAATCATAAAAAAAAAACTAGCTTTTCACCACTTTTTTTTAGGCAGCTTCTCACCACTTCAAGAGACAAATTGTGTACAATAAATGTAGCAAGCGATAATATTCGTATTTAGTAAATAGGCATAAAAAATGAAATTAAGAAAAATCAAAGACCCCCCTAAAGTTTATTTAAATAACATGGAAGTCCCGCTAATTTTTATTTTTTTTGAAAGAAGAAGTCCCTCTAATTTTAAAATAACCACTCACTTCAATTGTTTAACGGTCTCTTTTTTATGGTACGTGTTTCGTCCTCTCTATCAATGATGATGATGGTGGATTGAAGTTATTCCTATTGGATTTTGAATCAGTCTGAATTCTGGAGGTATGGGTTATGAAAAGGGTCTAAAGACCGTATGGTTAATATACTCAAAAAAAGCTTTCAAGAACGATTCAAAACACAAAGCTAAATTCCTAAAATACATGTTGCACAAATGATCTTAACCAAAAACTTTCATATCTTTGAAAAACACTTTATTGGGTTGCATGCAATCTAATTATAGTAAGAGATGTTTGATTCATTTGTCATGTGAAGTTTGGTTTGTGGTCGTCACTAGTTAAGGTCGATTATATGGATCAACCAAAGCATTTTCTATCATACCTAGGTGATATTTCTGATGAAAATAAAATGAATTAATACAAATACAACAATATAACATGAGGGACATAATTTACATACACTTCATGTGGAGAACGTGAAAGTCCATCATCTATAATGTCACATAACCTTCCATACATTATGTATTCAAATTTTTCTTGAATTGAAACTGGACCATCTTGTAGGCGTAACCAATTCGGTGTTAAGAATGGTTTTATTGGATAGGTCCGCAAACAATCAACCAGATAATAAAGCATATATTAGAGTTGGATTATGTAGATAAATAATTTGCTTTAGAATAGATAAAGTATAATATAGCATGGAACCACAAATGAAACGAGCATTAAATTTACCTTGGTGTTTAAGGCTTTGTTTGCGAGTTTTGAGGGGAAGGAAAGGAAAGGCTAAGGAGGGGAATGGAAGGGAAGGGAGGGAAGGGAGAAAGGAGGGAAAGTCTTCCCCTTGTTTGGGAGTTAAAGAAACCAACAAGGAAAGGAGATGGAAGGCTTATGTGATAATTTTACTATTTTACCATTTTTTTTCTCTTAAAATAATACATTGTGCTATACTTTGTAATTTATCTTGTAAATTATAATTGAAATTTTGAATTATTATGAGGACAAAATTGTCAATTTGTATGTTTAACCCTCCAAAACCCCCCAATTTGGGGAAACTTTAAAATTGGACAAATGAAGCCCTTCAAAACCCCCCAAAACCTTTCCCTATTTTTTAAAAACTCCCAAACAAGGGTTTACCTCTCCATAAGCCTTTCCTTCCCTTCCCCTCCCCTCCAAAACCCAACTCGCAAACAAAGCCTAAAACAAGAGATGGAGACAAAGCCAACAAGAGAAAGATGCGCATACACTTGTTCTACTTTTCATCATTTGGGTTTTACATCCACAACTTTAAAAAAGATCGAAAAAAGCTCATTCATCCTTCAAGGTCAATTGTGTGAAAAGAAAGAAGAACATACCCCTACTGATGCTAGAAGAATACTATCAACACTCTTTTTAACACTTAGTCTAACATTGGATTAAATCAATGTGGACTCCACCACTTTAAGTGGGATCAATTTCCGAAGTGTGGAACCACATGAAAATTGATGTATACACATGTTAGTTGGCTGGAAAAAAACACATGTAAAAGACAAAAGTACCCCTCGGCAGTTAACTGCCGAGAAAAATAGAATCGACGGCAGTTAACTGCCGATGCATGCTGAACATATGAAGAAACAGAAACATCAGTTTTCTAGTTTCTTCATTGCTCAAAAACTACCAAACTTCTCTCCAATTCCTCCAATTTCCATTTTCACGATTTGCAAGCAATCATCTCCACATTATCACAAGTAAGTAGCATTTAATCTATGTAACCTTAATGTTTGTTTAGGTTAAGTTTTTTTTAAAAATTGAGTAGTTTGCATGTGGTTAGGGTTGATGTAGGAATTAAAATTTTGATGACTGCATGTAATTTGTAATTGATTGTAGTTGCTTTAATTGATGTTTGAATGATGTTAGAATATAATGTGGTTTTGAATGGTGCCAAATGAACACAATTTGAATATGTACACAAAGTGTTTGATAAAATGCCTCAATGACAGTTATATTGATTATTTAGTTAGTTTAGGTTATGGAAATGATGTTAATTATAGTTTGATACAATGTATATTGATTATTTAGTTAGTTTAGGTTATGATAATTATATTGAATGATGTTTAGGTTATGATGGAAATGATACACACAAATTATATTGAAATGATGATTATATGGAATGGTTTTAGGTTATGGAAATGATGTTCATTGTACTTTTAATGTGTTTGATTATGTTTATGTTTAATTTAGGTTTAATGTGAATGTTTATGTTTAGTTTAGGTTTAATGTGTTTGATTAGGTTATGGAAATGATGTTAATCTTTTAATTTTTTGTGTAGATATGTCTGATCAGGACCAGGGGCAGCTAATTGATCCATCTAAGATGATTGCCGGTAGGCGTGTTATGACACAAAGCCACCGGAAGGAGAGAAAAAACACACATATACCGAAGAGGGGAAAGGTCGGAGGTGGTTCAGGGACTTCTTAGGATACACAGTCTGAAGAGTCACAGTTGGTTGACCCGACCCAGGTGGAGTACCTGAATTATCAGGATCAGGTACACCACGATGTCACTGATGGTGGGTATGACCAATAACATATACCAAGCCATCATATACAAGACCGTGATGACATTGTAGTAAAGACTGCCCCAACGACGTTACCTTTGCAGCCTCCCTTTCCTGGAGGACCGGAAAATATATCTCTGCTGCACTCTTATGCCAACCATTTGGCATTTTCGCTTTGGTATAATTCTAATAACGTAAGTATTATTTTTAATTGTCTAAAATTATCATATGCAACACAATTTAAATGTCTTAATTTTTTTACGTGTTTTTGTTCAATTATTATATCAACTTTATATGTGTTTTTGTTTAATTCTTTTCTTTATGTTTAATTATTTTCTTTATATTTTTTTTATATCAACTTTAATTATTTTCTTTATGTTTAATTATGTTTTCAATTATTTTTGTTATGTTTTTTTTTAAGTTTTACATGTGTTATATCTTAAATTAAAAATATGTTCGGCAATTTAAATTTGTGATTTTCATTTTTGCATGGGTTAAGTTTTATTTTGTTTAGTTAAATGTTTACATTGTTTAAGTTGTTTAAAATATGTTTATTTTTCTATTATTTCAGGTTCGTAAGGTCTGTGTTGTAAAACCGATTAATCATGGGGCTAAGATTTTGAGTCTCCAGCGTCCAAACGATAATCGAGATTTGTTTTGGCGTCCACTTAGGGAGAGTGGGTTACATGATTTGGTTTATCTGGGCTACACCACTGTGCCTTGATGAGCAAAACCGCAAGTGTACGGTTTTGCCGAAGTAGTAAAAATAAAGTATCATTCTGACAGGGAGTTATGAATTTAATTAACTTTTAACAATGATTAGAATGAAAGTTTTAAGAGTAAAAAGGTTTAGTTTTTGTTTTGAAATAAAATAAAATTAATAATAAAAAGGTGCCTTGAGATTATTGGTTCATCATAACAACGAATCCTTCACAAACAAACCATAAACCATGACTTTATATTGGACCTACTTTCTTAAGACAAGTTTCTCTTTAGCGTATCAAAGCCTCTCTCGAGGTACAGTGAGTGTGTTCCTCTAATAATCAAGCCTATTCTCATGGTTGATTATTATTGGAATCCTTGAAGAACGAAACTTTATATGTCTCAAGGTTTACTAGACTATTCTCATGTTTCGCAATCCTTGTCTAAATTCACTTGTTCCAATATCAAAACTCCGCTCTCGCTTTATGAATTGATATTTGAGATGATGAATTAACAAATACTAACTCTCCGCTCTCGCTTTATGAGTTTGGCATTTGTTAATTCATTATAAAAACGGTGAATTAGATTAGAAAGTAGATTTATATAAAATTAGGGTTTATGGCTTGGTTTGATTAGGATTACGTCATTAGACT
>Ga0315913_1005158_pt1 | contig 15863 bp, 7 predicted proteins | sample MpolsnodulesMG_FD_207736 | JGI IMG/M metagenome (GOLD analysis project Ga0315913, IMG submission 207736) | Medicago polymorpha root nodule microbial communities from Los Angeles, California, United States - small nodules | ecosystem: Host-associated > Plants > Roots > Nodule | place: USA... | reverse complement strand
AAACATATTAAATCTAATTAAAATAAACTTAAATATTAAATAAAAGACACTAATTTAAAGACTAATTATTGACTCATCAAATATTATTGATTTATATCCACTACATCTTTAAATACATTACATATTCGAATATACCACATCTTCAAATTTGCTTGACAATAAATGCATGAATGACACATTAATATTTATTAATACACATCATTACATAAGCTCGTCTTTGAATATATCACCATCTTTAAATAAACTCATTTTTATATATACCATCCATCATTAAATATTACACAACTTCAAAATAGGCTTGCAGTTATGTATGAATATCCATAACTCGACTATATATCAATGTGATATCAGTGTTATGTTACTAATTTTTCCCTCATCTTTAAATCACATCTTTAAATCAGACTGACCATGAATGTATGAACACCAAGTAATGACTCAACAATGCACATCTTTAAATGACTCGACAAATATACTTCTTTAAATAGCATCATCATCAAATACAACATTGTTAAATAACACATCAATTTCACATAATCAAATAATTCACAAATTACACTTAATTAAATAAATCATTTTTGCTCATCAATTAATATCTAATCAATTCAATTCATCATCTAAATTTTTCATTTATAACTCTTTACAATTATTACTCTTATTAAAATATTAATATATATTCCAAAATAACTTACAGTAACCCATATGCAAGTTATTATTTTCATGGGAAGAATCGATTCATGCCAATTATTATTATCCATAATAGTTGCCGAAATAATCAAAGTAGGTATTGATTTTCAATATAAATATAGAATACGAGCAAGCAAAACAAACTTTCGCCATTCTTGGCAATGCACCGAAGTTTAACAAACAACTTTTATATTGAAAAACTTTTCAAAATAAAAGATTGCATCTAATTATTATTATAGTGTGGATTCAACCCAATTTATTTTATTAAATCAAAACAAATATTTGCCTACAATAAAATCCTTTTGAATTTAATTCAAGATAAATAAAATTCGGATTCTCGTATGAATCAGATTAAAAACCAACAACACGGTATCCCCGGACAGTCCACTTCTCTACAATTAAATTCTGTGAGCTCTAGCCACTAGCTACTTAACAAAAAAAACAACACGGTGAATGCTTTTTAATTCAAAAACAATTACTTATAATTTCATGTCACTCATTGTATATATTCTAAAGCACAACATCATCTTATTTCAATCACGAATTTAACAGGAAAACATCACAATTCAGAAACGAAAATCAACAATTAATTACAACATAAAATAACACGAATTTAATCATAGATTCATCAAAGGAATAAGAAAGCAACGAATATTAACAACCCTTCAGTACTCACATGGGTATATAATCCTTATGTTGAATAAAACTCCTCCCTTACCTGTAGTTTGCAGAATTTGATGAATTCCTACAGTGAAATCTCTTTCATGGTTTTTCTCACTATGCCTCCTTGCCTCTTCTCTCCACAACCCTAGTTTTCCTTTGATCACTAATCTTTTCTCTATTTGCTATAACCCTATTTTCTTAATGTTCTCATCTATTTATAGAGACTATTTAGGTTTTAGTTATTCTGAAACTCTATCTCTCTTATCTTTTAAAAAGTTCAGAATTTATTTATTTTTTATTTTCTCACATTAACTTTAGACACGTTAACTATCTGCACCCCCACTTTCATATTCTCACCAAAAAGACTATTTTCTTATTAAAAATTATTTTCTGTCATTCTATTTTTAATTAAATTACTACCATTAATTAAAACTCTAGTTTATATATACTACCCTTATTAGTCCAATGTCTCTATCCCAATTAACTAAAAAAAATAATAAAATGCTGATTTAATTCAAATAAAAAATAATAATTATGTCAAACAATCAATACTACTACTAATAATAATACTAATATTATCTAATAATTATATTAATAAATTAATATTATAAACTGGGGTGTTACAGAACCAACCATCAATTAGTCAAAACCCTAGTTGAAATAGGTTAGTTAAATCTAAATTTAAACTAAAGAATATTTTAGTTCAATCCTAATTTAATTAAAGAATAAGTTAGTTCAAACCTTAGTTGAACTAACGGTCAATTAGTCAAAATCCTAGTTGAACTAAACATCAATTAGTCAAAACCCTAGTTGAACTAAAGATTAAGTTAGTCTAAACCATAGTTGAACTAAAGATTAAGTTAGTTCAATCCTATTTTGAACTAAAGAATAAGTTAGTTTAATCCCTAGTTAAACTAAATATCAATTAGTCAAAACCCTAGTTGAACTAAAAATTATGTTAGTCAAATCCTTATTTGAACTAAATTTCAATTAGTGAAAACCTTGGTTGAAAGAAACGTCAAGTTAGTCAAAACCTTAGTTGAACTAAACTTCAATTAGTTAAAACCTTGGTTGAAATTATACAAAAAAAAAATCTAGTAATGTTTTATTTCTAAAAAAAATTAATATCTCATTATACAAAAATTATTGAAAATTACTAACTTTATAAAAGTTTATAATTTTTTTTTCCTTCGAAACTCTTTTCACCCATTGTTATTTTCACATTAATCTTTTCCCATATGTATATAAAGTAAATTTTATCAATTTTAAGTTAAGTCAAATTTAATTTTAAGTAAATATAGTATTAAAAATGAAATTAATGGGAATTTTTAAATTGTATACAATTGTTTTTAACCCGCAAATCCATTTTCACACAATTACAAGGTTCTGACTCGGCCCAAATTTGGCAAAAGGCTTGGATATTTATCGGTCCATGTCTATACCCGACACATGCAACCATTTTCACAAAATGACAACAGTACTACTTTGCGGTCAGTCTTATAGTAGGTTTGGATGGTATCTACTATCTAACTTAGACATCAGGTAGTGGACAAACAATCACAACCGTGTATATTAATTAATACTATATCAAAAGCCAGAATTCAAATGATCAAAACTAAAATTAACCCTGCGTTATATATCCCTAACAAATTGGCAAGTACTTATACATGAAGACGAGGAATTCATGAAATGTGGGAGCTTTTTATATGTTGATCAAAGTTGCGAAATTTTAGCATTCATGTTTCCTTCAAAACAAAGAATATTCCTTAATATGATTTTTTTTTGTTTTCTTGTAGTAGGCTAGTAGCATTATTATTTATTTTTTATCAAGGGGAAAATAATGGCCAGTAGCCTAGTAGGCAGTAGCATCCTAATTCCAATATGAAAGTACTTTATTTATTTACAATTACTTAACCTAAACGTTAGAAAATGTAAGAAAAACAATCAAGTTGATGAGTGATCAATGATGCTTTTGAGAAGTACAAAGAATGAGAAGCTTAAGTTTATCATTTGCTGTGGATTCTGAATATTATACCATCATAGTCTAAAAATAAATTAAATATCTTGGACACTATAGGAAGCTAGAGTATGTTGGCATTTGGATTGATAAATGTAACATGTATTATTTTTCTTCCTTTTTGGGTGTTTGTTAGAGATTTCTTTAGAAAGACTTGAATTAAAATGGTCTGTTATAAGATAATATAATATAATATAATTCATTATGAGACATGTTAGATTCATGTAACTAACTCTACTCAAAGAGAATTAGAAAAAACACCTGGGTTGTTATATGTATATGTGTTTATATATATGTTTAAAACTGTGGTTGCACTAATAGTCGAGATTGGATTTATTTTTGACAATGATTGGAATCTTTGATATTACACAAAATTGTGATTAAATGCGCCAGTTAATAAGGTCCCAATCGTAGTTATAGAAACATAAAAATATTGATGTTATAATCCAGATTAATATATACTTGGTTCAAAACCGTTTTTTAGTATAAAAGAGGACAAAATTCCAATATGAGAAGCAAAAACTACGAATTAAGCTAACATTCTTAACATGTAAGTTTTTTTTTTTTTTAGGAAATCTTAGCACGTAAGTTTTAGAAATGTCATAAAAACCAATACTTTTTAGTTTGTGACGAGGAGTTTCTAAATCACTCATGGTCATAGAATTTAGAGAAAAACCAAAATTAGTTAGCCACTACATCGGTTACCCTACTGTCTAATATGACATGAGATTTTTGATTCAACGAACCACATTAGAAATACCACGATTAGAAGAACGATTGTTAGTAATCATATCAACAACACTTTTTAGTCACTTATACACCCATTATATATGAAACTAATTAATTGTTACAATGTTAGTTATAGATCAAAAAGTTGTTGATACCTTGTAACAAGGTGAAACTTTCTCAATGTTTAGTAGAATCTTGTTGTTTTTAAAGGTTTTTGGTATAGTCAACTACCTTCAATTAATGGTCCATTCATTCTGTTATTTTTTGTCCCGGAAATTTGTTAGGGAAGCCACTTATAAATTCTCTTGCATTTGCAAGTAGTCCCACTATGCATGTGTAACCTTGTTCAATGCTACTACAAGAATAGTTATAGTCATTAATTAGTTTTAAGTATATTCAATGTTTGAAGTAACCAATTAGAAAGAAGAAAGTAAAGGGAGCACATGGGAGAAGATATATATACTTATCTTATCTAGTTATAACATTTTGAAAAAGTATATAATATATGTAATCAAATAGTACATGAGCACATGACAATTGAATTGAAAGCCACTCAAAACATCCACACCAACTCCAAAATATATTGGAAAAGGGCATAATATCATATTCACTCAAGCCAAAAAGTTAAGAGAATACAATAAAGATGAAATAACAACTTCATAAACAAAGCAAAGAGAAGGAAAATAGGGTTTGTTAAGGTGGTCCTACACACTCTTCAACAAGTATCCCAAACAGGCTGTTAAAGGGAACCAAATAATGCAAAGTCCTTGTAGGTCACATGGCCTCTCTACAAAGTAAACTGACATTACACATGCCCTTGCCTCCTATTTGCACATGCACATGCTGACTGTTCCCTAACACTCCCACCACTTCTTAACGGATTCCCCTGTTGAAAAAGCACGCTTCTACACGTTGTAAATGATCTCGACCGTTAAATCTGATATCAGATCGCTCAAATTAGTTTTAAATAATCTTGGTTGTTAATTTAAGTTCGAGCGGTTGAGATTGAAAACTATATGACGCAGTTATTATACTAATTTTGCTTCCTTTAATAACTAACTAACATACGATAAAATTTCACTTCACGGCACGGCAAAAAAGAAAGAGCTTCGCTCGGTGGGCCTTCCTGCGCTGACAAATGCCTCCTTTCTCTTCTCTGAAGTCTACAACAAACAAGTGGGAGAGGCAGGATTCGAACCTACGTAGAAAAACTTCAACAGATTTACAGTCTGTCACTTTTGATGATCTTGAGTCGGAGATAAGACGACTCAAATTCCACATAACAAAATCAACTTTAAATGATCTCGGATAGTTGAGACTAGAACATGGTTGACGAGTTAATGCACCAAATCTATTTTCCTTAATAACACCATTAGTAACATTTTTCTTGTTCTTGAACTATGCAAAATAAAAAGCTTTAGCACACTCAAACTTATCATTAAAAATTCTCACAACATCTCACAAATCAGAAAGAAGAAAAAAAACTTTTAAGCCTATCTAATACTATACACAACAATGAACTCCAAGTAAACTATAGTCAGCGCATTAGTTATATTACATATGCTTTTAAGCATACATAATAATAACTTTCAATTTATGTCTTGAGAACTTGTAGGGTCAATTAATCTCTTATATGGCTGCCAATAATGTGCATTGCAAGTGCCTGTGGCAAGTGATTAAGTGGTCATTTGTTAGGCCAGCTGCCTGCATAAATGAATGAACCACTGTTGGACCAACATATCTAAACCCTCTCTTAATCATGTCTTTGCTTATGCTCTCTGATTTTGATGTCTTCACTGGAATCTTGTGACCAAATTTGTATTGATTTGAGATTGGTTTATGATTCACAAACCCCCAAATGTATTTGTCAAATGAACCAAAGCCTTTCTTAACCTGTAATGGCATAATTTCGAAATAAGTATTAGTAAATACTTTATGGCCATTGAAAACAAATTTTTAAGAAAATTTGTTTTCATCTTGTGGCCTAAACACTTGTACCATTGGTAAGGATAGCTTATATAAACGAAAAAGAGAGATGATAAGAACAACATTTAAGTATAAGAGAGAAAGTTGTTAAAAAATTGTCACAAAATGATTGTATAAATATTGTTTCTCTATACCAACACTCACTAGCTAAGATGTTCTATTGGTTAGAGCACGGATGAGTCAATATAAAGTCGTCATAAGCTCTGACATCCGTACCGTTTACCTTTGTATATAAACCTCTGACTCATTGCAAATACATTTGAGAAAACAGCAATAAAATGTAGAGAAATGCTAGCAACACTCACTTTTCAATACTTTCTCTAGCACTCATTCATTTATTGGATGAAATCATTGTATGTCCCACCACTTTGTTGGGGTTCAATTTTCAAAGTGTAGACCCACAATGATTTAAACCAATAAGAGAGTGTGTATTAGAGAGAGTATTCAAAAGAGAGTGTTGCTAGCATTACTCTAAAATGTATTTACAATAAATCAAAGGCTTATATACAAAGATAATGGATAAAGACGGCAATGCCATAACAACTTTATAGAACTTATCATTGTTTTGTTGATTAGTGAATGTTAACGGCTAATGACAACTTCTCTACATAAGTTTTAGCATAGTTAATGAAAACAACTAAAAACTAATATGAAAACAATTGAATTAATTCTATCATTTACTATATAAATAGCTTATATTCAAGCACTTATATAATAAGCGTTTATGCGATCAATTTAGTTGTTTATGAAGATGCGAGCCTTGTCTTAAAATTAACTGCAATATAATATTACACAAAAGTTACAAAAAATCTGTATTATGTGACAGCTTTGATAAGGTTTAAAATTTAGCATTGATCAATCAACTCATGTGGGGACAGAAACAGAAACTTATAAGCTATTGGAACTAATTTGTCTGCAGCCTTTTTTGTAAATGAGTGAATTAAAAAAAATAAAATAATAGGAAGTGGAAAAAAACAATTAACTATTCTGTTCTTTTCTACTAGAAGTTCTCTCAAACTATTGTTTTTTGAGGACATGATATGAAAAGAATAGAGATCAAGCAGAAAAGAATGATGAAAAGGACACATTTTATTTACCTGTAAAATCTGGTTAGCATTATCAACAACTCCTCTAACTTTACTTATATCAATGCCATATTCTGAACTAATAGACATCATTTGCTTATCAGTCAAATTGGCCACAATTTCTGCATCAAATTCTGAAAATGCAGCCCTGCACATAAATTTAAAATTAGCACTTCCCTAGAGCAAAAAAATTAATGTATGTGCATATGCAATTAAGTATATGAATGAATTTTATCAGAATCAAACCTGAAATCTAGGCGTTTTTTCAAGGTTGAGGTCCAATCAGATCCAACTTGAGCTCCACTTAAAATTAGAAGTTCAAACAACATCCTGAATATGGACAACAACATAATATTTGTTAGTCTTCAATCTTCATTGACAATGTAATCAGTGCATATTTGAATTGAAAGTGAGATTGACAAAATTATGGTAAACCACCGCAATATTGATAAAAGTTCCAATTTTGAGTTTCAACAATATTATAGTGTCACCATGATTTTGCCGAACTATCCATTCAATAAACTCATCCAAACATACACTTAGTTTATGTGTGTTTGTGGAGCATCCACACTTATGATTGAAAACGTGTCTGTCTCTAACATGTGCCTGTGTTCAACACAACACCGATTCATGTAATCATGTTTAATATTTACAAATTATCACCTGTGTCGATGTCTCGGTGTTGTGTTTAGTGTTTAATATTTATGCCAGTGTTAGTGGCAGTGTTTCATAAGGTGTGTGAGAGAGAGGGGGGAAGGGGCTTACTTGTCATCATGAACTGGAACTCCCCATTCTTCATCATGATAAGCAATATAGATAGGATCTATTTATCAAAAGAGACATTAAAGTTAACACATATTGCTTTAAGATAAAACAAAATTGGACTAAGTATCAAAAAGGGTACATATGAATTTTTATTAAAATATGAGTTTAGTTTTTAATTAATTAAACTATCAACAAATCACAATCAATCTTATCTCTGACTTTAGAAGTAATTATAATTAGAGTAGGACATTTTTAATAATCAGACAATTATAATTGATTGACTTTCTAATAATTTTCTTTTAGAATTAAATCTTTAAAATATTTGTAACTACCAATTACCTGAATTGGCTGTGATGAAGCTGCATCTCTTCTCCTCTTGATTAGTAGTCTTTGAATCAAGAGCACTTGAAGGATCAATAGGAAAAACTCTTTCAAATTTAGCAGACTTTGATCTTCCATAATGAGCAATCTTCATTTTCCTTTGTGCTTGCTGAAGTGCCACTTGTTCCCTTCTAACAGCAGCTATGCTTCCTGGTGAATCAGTGATCAAAGAAGAAGAATAACTCAATGAACCTTCAATACCAAAAGACCCTTCTTTAAAACTCTTTGACTTTTTCCTCTCCAAAGTTGGAGTTTTCATTATGTTTTTTGGTATTGAAATCTTTTCACAGCTTAAATTAAGTCCATTATTGTCATTTCCTCTCTTTATAGCTAATGGTCTAGTAGGTGACTTTGGTTTTGGAGAAATTGGTGGTGTCAATGAAGAAGTAGTAGTCTTGTTTGGAAGTGGTAATGGAGAAAGTGATTTTGGTGTTGATTTCTTAATTGAGTTTCTTCTTTCAAGATTTGGAACATGGTTGCATGTTGGTTGAAGTACTGGCCTTCCATTGATTCTAGCAACATGTGGTGTTGTGGAAGATTCTATGCCTACAGTTACTTTAGCCTTGGAGCTACACATGTTTTGTGTTATTAATTGAAAAGTGTATGAGATTTTGAGGAGTAATAGTGTTAAGATTGCAATGAAAAGAGAGAAGAAAATGAGGGAAATGTTGTGAGGGATTGGAGGGAGAGGGAGGAGAGGGATTTGAGGTTTTTATAAAATGTGGGGAAGGTAGGGACAGGTAAGAGGGGAAGTTGTAACATGGGAAGGTGGGGATCTGCCATACAACTTCTTGTGAAGGGCATTACTTTTTGCAAACTAAACCACGAGGGGTGATTCTAATTTTGGACACTTGGCAATGTACCAAAGGTGATGAATGTTATTAAATGTTAATTAATGTACAATTTATTGTATAATTTACACTTGGCAATGCTAATTAATGTATATTTTAATGGGCATTGGTGATTTAGAAATTGACTTTGAAGTAAGTAAAGTTTAATCAATGATTAATGTTTCTGTCAAAGTTCGAACTCGTGTACTTTTAATTAATTCGACTTTCATTAAATTAATTATTTGTATTTAATCACTTTGTTGTTTATGAATGTATAATGGATTTTGGTATTAAATTTAGGTCAAAAACCTCTTTTGATCCTTTAAGTAATTTGACAAAAAATATCGAATTAGTCCTTTCAGTTTTTTAAGCTTCAAATAAGTCTTTTAAAGTTTCAAATAAGTCCTTTATATTGTTAATTTAACGCATCTGTTTGAAGTTTTTAAGTTTTAAATATGTCCGTAAAAGGGTAACAATGTATTAAATTAACAATCTATTTGAAATTTAAAAAACTTAAAGGATTAATCTAGTATTTTTCTTAAACTTAAAGGACAAAAAATGTATTTTTTTTTGAAGGAGGACCAAAAATGTATTTAGCCTTAAATTATTATGAGGTTTTAATTATTGGGGGAGAATCAAGGAAGCTTGAAGGATGATTCGTTGGGTGAGATATTGTGCCATAAATCATGTTTTTCTTGCATTTAACTTTTTCTATTTTGTGTATGTAGTAGATATGTGGCTTCTCAAGGTTATTTTTGTGTGTGCTGGAGTGATGGATAAGAAAGGTGAAAAATGTGAGGAGAAAGATCAATCATTGGGTCCATTCCTTTTATTATCTGTATGGAATCTCATTCTCTTTTTCTTTCTACCCATATTTATGTATGCATGAGTGTGCAAGCATATGGAGGGTAGAAAAAGCACATGAGATCCTTTATGTGCACTATTACACATTGTTGAGCACTGACAACAAAGTATGGTGGTTCTTGGGATTGAAATGGTGGTTTGTAACTTTAACTTATATATGCCGTTGAATTTTACTACAACAGGGAAATTTTTTTTACCACATCAAATCAATATTACTCTTGTCTTTGTCACAAGTCTTCAAATGACTCACTAATAATGAGGAGACTGCTTGAAGTCTTGATTTAGATAATTGAATCCCTTTTTGGTTGATCATACAAGAGCTAAGTCTAAGCTTCTATTTGGATCCGCGATGACCATTTATCCCATTCTTGCGATACAAAGCAATTTTCACCGTGAAAACTGAAAGCTCCAATTCGTAGATTCAATCCTCACTTCAACTTCACCAATTGCACCCCGACTCCAAACTAAGGCGAAGTGCATGTATGCCTGGTGATGATTTTGCAGGAATTACAGAGAGCTGCCGTGATTTTAATAAAAGCTACACTTTAAAACTTCAACTAAATCTCATGCGATTTTGCTAAAATGATTTTCAATTCAAACATGCAATTTGGAACTTTTATTTAATTAATGATCCCAAAATATATGCACTAAAAACAAAAAGGGGAATAGAGCCTAAGACATCTACGTAATAGTCTTGCAGTCTCTACTGCACTGAAAATAAAAGAGGTTGAGATCATGTGAGACTTTTTGTAGTATTGCTATGAAACTTTTGAAAAAGATATTTTTTTTTGTTCTTCAATATATTTTTGTTCTATTTTCTGTTGTATTGGTTCTAGTCCTTTTAAACAAAGTTTCATATGTTTTTCTTTAGTGGTCCTCCTGACTCATAATGAAAGATATGATATTGAGAGTTGATATAAAGAATTTTGGATTACAGGTTGGCTGATTTACTTCTTCATTTGAATACAAAACTTGTTCATGCCTAGCTAGAAGAGTAGGCAATCATAGGTAGATCATTATTTACAATCTTGGATATATGATCTTTATCTCACCAAATCAAGATATCTTGAATTTGCAGCTCCCCAATCTTAAGATTTTCATGTTTATTAAAAGCAAGCAATAAAAATTAAGCATATGTCATTTTTTAAATAAAATAAGATGTATCAAAAGCTGATAACAAAAAGGACCAGCGAAGTGTTCCCGTAAGCTTAACTCAGTTGGTAGAGACATTGCATTATATATGCATGAGCTGGAGTTTGAACCTCAGACACCTCACTTATACTCCTTAAAAAAAATGTCTAACCACTTGACTAGTTGAAAAAAAGGACCAATGGTGTGGAAATAAGATACAATTGTGTCAATTGTGAAATCTAATGTTTCTTTGTTAACTAGGAAAATATGTTTTAATTCATAAAGTTCTGGGGAAAATACTTGCTTGGATAGGCACGCATACAATATTGAGAAAATGTGTAAAGGAAAGATTATTAAATAATATTTATTTTCTAATGAATAAAATAAAATACATTTTTATATGTGTGCCTAATTGATGTGCACAAAGGTATGTGTCCAAGCAAGACTTCCTTAAGTTCCAAGCCCTTTCATCTTGAATGTATCTTTTCAACTCAACAAGGAAAAACGATCAGGTAAATTTTTTAACTTGAGATATTTGTTTAAATAGATCACCAATTGATTCTATAAGTTATAGATGTTCAACAATTTTTATCCAAAATTATCAAATTCTTAAGTAATTTTTAAAATTTAAAACTCTCACACGTTACACTTTTTCATATTCAATTTAATTCTTGTAACTGAAAAAATATGATGGATTTTTTTTTATTTTATTAATCATTTTAGAATTCCAATTCCAATTCTTTACTCGTGTAAACAAAAAAAAATCAATAATTTCAAACACTAAATTCTATCTAAAACCATAAGGATTGGTCTTGTGGTGATAAATTTGAGTAGTATGTGTTTAGTCAAAATGTCATTTACAAAAATAATTACCAAATTTTATTTTTACGTTAGTTTTGTAGAGAGTTTAACGACAAAACTCACACGCTAAGTATAAAGAAGAGAAAGATTTACAAGTTCAAACTTGCATTCTAATATATCAAATATCCCTTCAATTTTTTTTATCATCTTAGTATACTTTTTTTTGAAAGATCATCTTAGTATACTTGTAAACCTCTATCTCTACAATTTTAAACAATAAAATAGATTTTTATTTAATTTTAACCTACAATTATAATTATTATATAATTCGATAGAAGTTAGCAAACCAAAATATCAGTTACTTGAAAGGAAAGGGATAAACTGACAAGAAAGTCAATGTTTGGTATTAGTGACTTGTTTAATGAAGAAAATCAAAATATGGATTTCATCTTTTCTTTTCTTTTCTTTTTGACAGATTCATTGTCCAATTGGTACAGATTCCAATACACCCTACATTTTTTTACTTCCATAGACATCTTGCATTATTTTTAAACTCAGATTCCAGTTTGATTTGTGGTTCACTTACCATAAAGCATTATTTTAAAACAATATTTGGCACTGAAAAGTGAGTATTAACTGTTAAGAAGGAAAATATTTGACAAACTTTAATCAGTTCAGATTCATCGTACACTTTTCATATTAAATATGAATTAAGTTAGTCTCTATATGGATTATACTCGTTACGAATCACATGATCTAAGATGTGAAAATTCATCTCATGTGAGAAATAAACTTGAGAGCTTGATAGAAAGGAATTCATTCATATTGTAACATTGATTAAAAATCAGTAAATGAGTACTTGAGATGCTCCATAAATAGAGCTTGTTTGAAATTAACAAACTAATCATCTATTACCAAACTCGGAATAACTAAAATTTTAACTAACTTTATATTATAAACAGAGCTTGATTGAAATTAACAAACTAATCATCTTTTTTTTCTTGTTCAAGTAACCTAGTGGATAGAGCTCACACAATTTAATTGTGGAGAAGTGGAGTGTCCGGGTTCGAATCCCGGACCCTGCATACAATATACAATATTCTTATTGAGTTAGGCTCACGGGATAACAAACTAATCATCTAATAACAAACTCGGACTAACTAAAATTTTAACTAACTTTATATTATATTTAATAATAATAATATTTCTATTTTCAAAAAATAAAATAATATCTCTAACAATATTCCCAAAAATTATTAATTTAACTCAAGCGAAATAATATGAATTAAAAATAAAAATAATGGGGAATAGGAACCATTAAAAAGTTAAGTGTATTTAAATTTCAATTTCTATTTAACCTCAGTTAATATTTATGAGTTTCGGATCTAATCGATGTGAATTCAAAATTACATTTTGGGGGTTTGGTGTTGCATTTGGCAAGGAAGAAAAGCCACTGATTGGTATTTCCCACTTTGGTGGTTTTGTTTCATACTCCAAAGCCACTCACTACACGTGTTTGTGTTTTTGCCTCAATCAAAATTCAATTGTGGAGCTTTTTGATCAGTGCTGATTTCTCATTCTGCTGTGATCATTTTCAGTGCTGCTATTACGCTGGCCTCCGTTCAATTTCCTACTGACATCTATTTCTTCTTTCTAATTTTGGATTCAGTTGCTGCCATGCCATTCGACTGGCAGGCTGAGCTTACACACTAGTTCTAAACAAGGGCGATAAACCTTACACGGCAAATGACATTCAGCTGAAACTCCAGAAGCAATGGAAGACGGCAGGGACCTGGAGATGTTGTCGTTAGGGAGGGGATACTATGAATTTTCTTCCGCCTCTGAGACTGATTTAAGATCTGTTTGAGCGGTGGGACCGGTGAATTTGAAACCGGGTGTATTACGTTTGTTTGAATGGACCAATGATTTTAATATGCACACTCAACGTAGTACTCATGTTCAAGTGTGGATTCGATTGTTGGAACTACCTCAGGAGTATTGGATGGAAAGGACACTCCGTGAAATTACTAGTGTTGTAGGCACCCCACTTCTTATTAATAATGCGACGTCCAAACACATTTTTGGTCATTATGCAAGAGTATTGGTGGACATGGATTTTTCTCGCAAACTTTTCAATGAAATTGTGGTGGAAATGGAGGGTTATGCTTTTACCGTGGAGGTGGCTTATGAGCGTTTGCCGGATTTTTGCACGCATTGTCAAAACATAGGTCATGATGTTATAACTTGTAGGTGGTTATATCCCCGGAAGGACAACAACGTAGCTAAGGAAAAGGTTGTCCAGGGAAAGAATGAAACAAATTTCTTCCAAGAGGCTCGAGTGGGTACCTCTTAAAGATAATTCTTCTGGTAGAGGTTCCTCTGCAGCCTTTCAAGATCCGCAACAAAACCCGACACTGGTAGTAGTGGAGATGCAAGTGGTGACCCCTATTGTATCTCCGTAGCCGCAACAACAAGCACTTGACATGGTAGTACCCGTGCAAAACAATCACACAATCGTGGCTTCAACTTCATCTGAATTAGAGGCCAATCCGTAAGAACATGATGTCGTAATTCAGCTAAAGTAGAAGGAAACATTGCACAACATAATTCCATGCCGACAGAAACATCTTCGGAAACTCAGGTAATCTGTTTGGTTGATGTACCTCATAATTATTTCAATATGCAACTCATTAATGTTACATATGAAGTGGTTCGAAATGACCTTGGGGCTGAGCAGGAACCTATTTTATCCCCCGTCACATAAACAATTTTAGATGTCAGTAGTATTGTTGTTGCACCTGACGCAACTGTTGATCATACGTTACAGACAAAAATGGATTTTATGAAGACTTTGTTGGCCAAGGCTGCTGAGAATGAAATGCCTTTTTTGCCGGTTATATCAAAGTCACAGAGGAAGAAAGCGAACAAGGCTTCTTATCAAACCAACTAGTCGAGATACCCGTGCTACAACACGGGTAGCGCGGCTTCGCCGTGCAGTACGGCGCGGCTTCGCCACGCTTATCGACAGGGTACGTTGGAAAAGTAAATATTTTTTTGTGCATGGTGAAAAATGAGTTGTATTTAAATGAGAGTATTCATATTTATATATCAGTAGTAATAATTTAAAAGAAAAGGCAATATAAATTTGTTGTAAGAAGTACATAGCAAAATATTTCATAGTCAAAGTTACATCATAAATATAGTAATAAGAATAGTAGACTTTTTAGTATCGTCTAGTTAATCTAAATGCAATAACAATGTTTTTTGCCATCACAGAGTCACACTTGAATTCTAGAAGAGTGTCAGGAGCAAGTCAATTACATGAGCAAAATCTTCTCCATCCACTTCCAATTATAACAGTTTTGGTATTTGTTTGTGGATCATTTATGAATAGCAATTTACATATTGTGACGTTGTTAGATGTTCCACATAATCTAAGATATTCGTGGTTTTTAACTTGTAAAAAGTTGCCAAGATCAGTTGGTAAAATCTGCAACACCAATTAAATGATATAAAATAGTGAAATATTTATAGAGTATATTAAAATGGAAATTGTAATAAGTAATATTACAAAAGTAAATATAAATATAAAAAGGCTTACAAATTTTGAACTAATTATTGAATTTTCTGGAACTGTGAGTTGAAATGTTAGATCTCGAGTAATGCAAGTAGTCAATCTATGGTAACGTGGATATTCATTCTTTGGTGTAGAACCATTGAATATTTTGATTTGGAATACACTATCACCTAAATATGTGAAAGACATAAGTGGATTCATTGTGATATGATAAAAATCTCTACATTGATGCCAACCGGTAGTAAGAATTGGTGTAGTGAGGATTTTGTTAAATTCAACTTGATGACAATTGCCAATACCATCTTGTAGCATCCATTGTTCTTCTAGTTCATCGAAATATTCTGCAACAA
>Ga0315913_1005157_pt1 | contig 15863 bp, 7 predicted proteins | sample MpolsnodulesMG_FD_207736 | JGI IMG/M metagenome (GOLD analysis project Ga0315913, IMG submission 207736) | Medicago polymorpha root nodule microbial communities from Los Angeles, California, United States - small nodules | ecosystem: Host-associated > Plants > Roots > Nodule | place: USA... | reverse complement strand
TCAGAGCTGACGTGGCACAAACCCACTGGTGAAGAAACCACTACTCGCCATGGCGAGCGTTTCTACTTGGGAGGCGAGTTCAGACAGAACAGGCCATATAAAAGCTCATTTGTTCATTTCAAAGGGGTTTAATCATTAGAGGATAGTTTAGGCCACTGGAGGAAGAGAGAAAACAGGGGAAAACACAGAGAGAACCTAAAGAGCAAGGAGTACAAGGATTGAAGGAAGACACAAGATCATTGAGACATCATGGTTTGGTTCAATTCCATCCCTTCTTTTCTCCTTGTAAGGTTACCATGACAATGAGTAACTAAACTCTTGTTGTTGGGATTAAATGTAGTTAACTCTATTAGTATGTATTCCTTGAGATTGGGATGTTGTGTGATTCTAATTTCTCTTATGATATTGATATTATTCTTGCTTTCTATGTTTGATCTTATGAATTTGAATTGTGATTGAAAAATACCTTTTGAATCTAGGTTAGAATAATCTTCTATCAATACTTTTGTTCTAGACATGGAACTTAGGTTGATAATCACTTTGAATATTGAAACTTAAAGCTTTTGTATCATTGTATAGTGCGAGACATCGACGATACAACGATACAATCGATTATTGGATCGTTTAATCGTGCGAGACATCGACAATTAAACGACCCAATAGAAATCACGATATCATTTGGACACGAATGATGTTGTTGAGCAATATGTGATAATATCGAGTGATAATTAGAATTCGCAACCCAAATCCAAGAATACGTACGAGTAGGTTGACGAAGTTTAATCCCAACATACTTATTTCCCTGTTAACTCTCAACCTATTTACAAATTCTTAGTTTGATAGTGTATGAAACAACAAAATACTCGACAACCCTAGCTCAGAACGATATTGATTGTTAAACGGCTTAGAATATCGCACCAGTCCCTGTGGAGACGATGACATAAATACTTACTTTTGTTGCTACAACACCTATGCCTAGAACTTGACTACTTCAGATGAATAAGTGGAGAATCCATAGTTCAAATTACGACCCATGCATATATAATGTAATGTGCCTAACCAACTGAACTATGCTTACGGGGACTTATCCAATAGTAACTTTACATTTTCTCCCCGATGAATTAAGCCTCACTCATTATGGATGATCTTACATCCAAAATAGGAAATACCTCGGAATGTATGTTGGAGTTGAATTCACACACTACCTAATTAATCTCGACTCGGATGTCATGTTTCGGTTCACCTAAAAAGTCTCATATTATTTGAAAATCGAAACCAAGTATAGTCCTTATATACAACACTCACACTTAAGATTGTATATGAACAACTTGTATTCATACAATCCATTGGTTGGATTTGCAATTATTAAAATAGTAAAAGAACGAAATTCTGGCCATTACTATGACGAGGTACGCAACTGACATCCTTGCTTAATTTGTGATGATATATAATCATATTGATCCTCCCTTGAACCAAATCACTGCTCTATTTGACCGTTCACGATTTTAATTTTCACACAATTCAACGTACTTATCAAATAAAATCACATAAGCACAAAGTACAAAGAACCTAACAATAATGTCATATGATAATAAGATAAGATTAAAGCACTTCATTTCTCTAAGTTACTTTTGTTGCACCCTTCCGGCTCTATTTGTTAGCGTTGCATTTATGATTTTAGATTTGATCTAGTTTCATTTTTAGGTTCATCCAAAACCCACCTCATAACCAGACATTTCTCCTTATTCCTTTTCGTCAAGTCTATCAAATCATTTAGAACAAAGACTTTATTGTTCCTGCTAGAATTTTTGACAAAATTTTATGTAGACTATTTCAATATTTAATTCTTTATTAATATTTGGTGGTAAATTTATTTGTAACTCTAGGAATCCGGTAATATTGAATTTGTATTAGACCAGTATCGAAGTTTCCGATGCCATGTGAATGTGATCGTGAGGATAATCATAATTTTGTAGCACATGATTATCGATATCAGATCATAAAAATTGACTTACGTATACAACGAGAAACAACGGAAAATATTTTTTTATTTCATTTATTTTGTTCAAAGGGAACATGTTTGTGGGAAGAAAATTCCAAACAGCATTATCATCCAAGCAATAGCTGTCCATAAAATTTGTGAAGTTCGTAATAATATTTTGTCTTTATTTTTTTGGCTTAAAAAAGGTTTGGTCGTGAGAGAAAAAATCCTAAAGTTTAATGGAGAGATATTGATAAATTGAGTAAGACCAAATATTGCTCTTACCAAAATTCAAACTCATGAACTATTTGTATTTGACTGAACTTTGTTAACAACCATTTTTATGCTCTCAAAGTTTCTAGTTCTATTTTTCCGATGTAAATTTTGGTGGACTAGCACATAAATAATTTTGTTCGAGCTTTAAATGGGACACGCCAAGTAGACGTTGGAATTAGACCCTAATTAAATTAGTTGATCCTCTAACGTGATAGAGTTTTGAAAATAATAAATTAAGCACTTTCCTTAGTCATGGCTGTGCCAAATTTGAAATAAAACGTTTTGCAAATTAAAAAAAATATAAAAAATTAAATGCATTCGTGATTCCAAATTTGTTTTTTTATTTTATTTTGCTTGAGGCATGTGGTGATTTCAGTGTGTTACGTGTCTTTTTTTCCACCTAAAATACAAGTTTTCTGCGTTTAGGTTGGTGCATTATCATTTATCACATGATCTCACTGCCTTATGAGAATGAATACTGGAATTCATATTTTTTTAGTTGTCCTTTTTGCATTACATACAAAATTACAAAGTAAGCACATTTTTCTACATATATATTCTATACATTTCTGTTTTATACGGTTGCTTATCTTTGACTATATATTTGGAATCATTCAGTGCCATATATAATATACTACAATTCAATGAAACGGAAAGATAGCGAGTGTAGGCTTGGAAAGGAACAAAAAAGTTAAAAACAAGAATCCAACTTTTCTTGTACTATATATATTAATTAAGAGTTAATAATAGTTACGTAAGTGTTATTATTGTTTTTTATAAATGATGTTCAATTATCTATTTTAATAGTCAATTTTGATATTTATTTGTCGACCAAAATTTACATTTGATTTATAACAACTTTTTTTCTTGGTACAAAAGAGGATTTATAACAACTTATTTTGAATAACTTATTTTGTTAATTTATGTGTAGCATATTAGCATTTATTTTTTCATAAAACCCTTTTTTTTTGTATAACCATGCAAAATACATAATATGGTCTATGTGCTATCAATGTAAAACAATTTTACTCATAATGAAACTATGAAAATTTATTACTATTCTTCTAATAGTTATGGCAATAACATCTCTAAGAGAATCCATAAACAAAATTCTTTAAATAGAAGGAAAAACATTCTATATTAGCTACCATAGGTTCCTTTGTGATTGTAGAAATTTATTTATTGTTAGCACATATATATCTTATTTTTTCATACTATACTCCCAAATTCACATTATAGTTTCTCTCGAATCCCATACCATAAATTATAAAATGAAAAATCAAACTTACCATGTTGAACTAATACTATAAAGATATGGATACAATAACCACACCAATGCAGTTTCCAGCTCCCAACACGTTATGAATTTTCTTTCCAAGAGTATAATAAAGAATAAATAAAACTAGAAGCATTAATGGATGTGGCCGAGAAAAGCGTGAGAAGTGCATCCAATAATGGTAAAATGCATGAGCCCTATCAGAACTTGTCGGCAACACAACACCCATGCAACCATTAAGGTCTACGCAGATCATATAGTATCAAATTGTACAATGTCCATCCCCTTTTATGTATAGATATAGTATTCTTTAATTCTATAAAATCAAAGTCAAAAGCCTCTATATTAGGCTTTTTAATACAATTTGCAACACCGACGTTACTCCCTAAACACCTTATATATTTACTTTGAAGTGTGACAATAGCTGAATCTACTCAAGTTTAGTCAAAAAAATTGAAAGTTTAGGTTTGGCTTGTACTATGTCATATGCTTATTTTTAAGTAGTATGAATTTGACCTTTTCTAAAAGTTTAATATGATATGTTGCTCTACTTAAAAGCATATTTTATACAAGAATATTTAAATAAATAGATTGACGTGTTTTTAGATAGGTTAACGAGCTAATAAATCAATAAAATTAAACTCTATTTTGATATTTAAGTTACGATTTAATATTGAGTTGACGTAAGCTAGGTCGTAAGCATCGGTGTAACTAATTCTCACCTCTATACTTATGTTACACTTTTCATGAAATTATAATCATCAATGTTATCACCATATACTATATATACATATAGCAACGTCCCATTAATACCAAAGATAAGAAATCCACTTGTTTATACATTGTCTCCTTCCAAAGTCTTGGAAAAGGTACTCATTAATTCACACACTCCTCACCATTTCTCTCAATTTCCGTGTGTTGACTTTCTCGTTCATAACAACTTTGTATAAAATTTTGCAATTTCTCCACCACAAATATTTCATTATCAACGTTCACAAATTTTAGTCCTCAATCCAATTCAACTCTTCACCTTTCTCTCTAGCTAATACTCTTTATTTTTCCCTTCATTTTTTTTTGTTCCTATTTTCTTACATTGATTCTTTTTATGGATGGAATTGATGTTCCTTCACATTTTCTTTGCCCAATTTCCCTACAACTTATGAAAGATCCTGTCACACTTTCCACAGGAATTACCTACGATAGAGAAAACATAGAAAAATGGTTATTTTCATTCCAAAACAATACTTGTCCTGTTACAAAACAAACCTTATTAGAAACCGATCTTAATAACCTTATACCAAACCATACTTTACGTCGTTTGATTCAATCTTGGTGTACCCTTAATGCTTCATTTGGTGTTGAACGTATTCCAACACCAAAATCACCAATAGACAGAACACAGATTCTTAAACTAATCAATGAAGCAAAGAAATTCCCAGAAAAACAACTCAATTGTCTCGTAAAGCTTCGTTCTATCGTCTTTGAAAGCGAAAGGAACAAAAAATGTTTGGAATCTGCAGGTGCAATAGAGTTTCTAGCTTCAACCATGAAGAACAATTTAAATTCAAGTTCTCTGAGGGAAGCTGCTATTGAAATTTTGTTTCATCTTAACCCTTCTGAAGAACATGTTAAGAATCTGATAAGCAATGAAAGCATTCAATTTATTGAGTCATTGTTTCATGTTTTGAAGATTGGAAGCTACCAATCTAGAGGTTATGCAACAATGCTGTTGAAATCGGCGTTTGAAGTATCCAATCCGATTCAATTAATAAGCGTACAAAAGGCGATTTTCGAAGAGATAATGAGAGTGCTAGTTGATAAGATTTCACAACAAGCTTCAAAAGCTGCATTGAAACTACTTCTGGAGCTTTTACCATGGGGAAGAAACCGAATTAAAGCGGTTGAAGGCGGCGCGGTTTTAGTCCTAATCGAGCTTCTTTTCGATGTTTCGGAAAGAAGGGTTTGTGAATTGATGCTAATAGGTTTGGATCAACTTTGTGGTTGTGCAGAAGGGAGAGCAGAATTGTTGAATCATGGAGCAGGATTGGCTATTGTGTCAAAGAAAATTTTGAGGGTTTCTCATGTTGCAAGTGATAGAGGTGTTAGAATTATGAGTTCTATTTGTAGGTATTCTGCAAATTCTAGAGTTTTACATGAAATGTTGCATGTTGGAGCTGTTTCAAAGTTGTGTTTGGTGCTTCAAGTTGATAGTAATTTTAAGACAAAAGAGAGGGCTAAGGAGATACTCAAATTGCATTCTTCTGTTTGGAAGAATTCTACATGTATTCCTGTTCCATTGTTATCTTCTTATCCATGATTGTATGATCTAATTTGGTCACAATTAATTCATAAGATTTTATTTTTTATTTTTTGTATACATGGACATGGTGAAATTAAAGTTTCTGGTTTCAGAGATTTTTGGATCCTAATTTAATGAAGGAAACAATTACTTGCATCGATTTGTGTAATGCATCTTATTGGTCTAAAGTAGTGCATTGACCTCAGTTAAGCTCATGTGGTGACAAATTACATGTGCTAGATCTCAAACTTTCTCTCATTTTGTTTTGTTATCATATTTCTTTCTTATTTTTCAACTTCAACAAAAAAATCTTATTAAGATAGGTCTAGATGACTTTATTATTCTTTTATATTTGAGATTCATTTTTATTATGATCATCATTATTATGATAAAATATATACGCTGAAATTATTAGATGATTGTTTAAAATATTTATTAGAATTTTTTTCAGAACCCGTACAATAGGTGTCTAAATCTGTATTGCAACAATAGCAGTCAAGTCCTAAAACACAAAGGCAGCAGTCCTTTGTATAAAGGTGTTGGCCGCACTTAGGAGTGGGAATAGATCATATCGAGCGATAGGGACTTATGGTCTAAGCGAAGTTAGGCTCAAAATAGACTAGAGCAAACATTATTTAAATAAATAAGACAAAAAAAAAATTTCTTCAAAAGTCTATTTATTTAGTTAAAAACATATCATTGACAAAGCCTTTTAAGTTTTAGATTTATCAGACATGTCTAGTTAAATAAAGAAATAATATTTTCATTATTATATTAAGTTTTGTATTTTTGTGTTAAATCGTCAATTTGTTAACATTTTTTGTAAGTTGAACATATTAACCTACATCAATTTTTGAAATATTTAAATGTATTATTACAAAATGTAGTTTTTATATGTTACATAAAGTTGGATTTACAACTTAATCACATTGGCATATTAACTTGTTAGTTTATTTATGAAAACCCAAGCCACTATTAGTGGTGTAATCTTCCAAGAAAAATATAATGAAGTAGAGTTTCAAATAGGCATTCATCAATTTCATCTCTTTTAATTAAGGTTTTACAACTTGAGAGTTTACCTCAACTCATTTTATCTAGGTAAACTCGACTCGAGAACTCGTACGAGTTTACCTAAAATTAAAATTATATAAAATTTATTATATGCATGACATATATAAGCTAATATAATATTGTAAATAGGTCAATAGTGCAAAATATGACTTAATTACAAAGATAAATTATATCAAACTACCATGTTATGCTCAACTTAACATCAAAATACAAAATTAACGCAAAAAATCATAAGTTTCATAAGTCTCTAAGTTTAAGTCATCCAAAAAACCATCCAAAAAAGCAAGTTTCACAAGTTCCTGAAGTTGTTAATAAAACTATTTAAAAAATAAACTAGTTAATTTCTTCAAAAGGTCAGCAAACACCACCACCACAACCCTAATCGGTGTGGCAATCATCGACGTCGAAATCTGAATTTCCACCATCAGAATCGCAACCCTAACTGGAATGTGCGTATTATTGTAAAAGTAATTATTCGGTAAACGTTTCAGTTTTTTGGGCTTGTAAAAAATGAATTGGATTTTGAAAAAAATGAGAAAAAAAAAAGGGCCAATTTTATTTTTATTTTTTTTAGATGTAAACTCGGTAAACTCGGTCGAGTTTACACGAATTTACCGAGTGTTAACTCGGTCAAACTCGTCAAACCTTCCGATTTTACCAGAAACCGAGTGTACCTCAGAATTAACACGATTTTGGTACCTGAACACGTAAACTCGGTAAACTTGGAGAGTTAACACTCGATTTGCGAAACATTGCTTGTACTATTTTCATAAAGGTCAGATTTTACTGACTTATGATCGTTAATAAGTCAGACTCGAACTTAACTTTTTAAATTTGGTTTAGACTCAAACCTTGCAAATTTATTCTAGTCTATCGCTCTAGCCTATTTCTATCTATATATGCGGCTGAAAATCAAATCAAAGTAGGAGAAAATGTAGAAATTAGCTGCAAAAGAGCAAATTTTAGTTTTGGTCATACTCACCTTTGTTGACGGGAGCCGCCAATTTTCAATTGTTAGCTTTTAAGTCCACATCCTGGGTCCATCATTTGAAAAACGCCCAAATCCTAACTGTCCTTTCATTAGGACCCAAGTTAAGGTGTGTTGTTTGATTGGATGTTATTGTTCATAACCTCTAAACCAGCGCGGTCCTGAACATGGTGAGAGGGACGGTCGTCTAAAACATCATTTTTTTAAGGGAATTATGATTATTGTTACTTTTATTTTGTAGTTAGTATTGTATAGATATATTTTCTTTTAACACGTTTTATTTAATTCTTTTGAAAATATATCTTAGAGAACATTGATTATGAAAAATCATTTACAACAAAAAAAATACAAGAAAAAAGACGTTTGAACAATAAAAAAAATTTATTGATTCGTTCACAACATAAAATATACTAAAACTGTCCCAAACCATGGTTTCAACAAAAGTTGCTTGCTTCTTTCAAAAAAAAGTTGCTTGCTGAAGACAAGTTTTTGTTCGGTCGTTGATTTAATTTTTTTCATGTGTCCAGCTAAACATGGATTGAAAGAACTTTTCTCTCTACATTTCTAAAAATCACACATATTTTTAGAAGTGTATTTTCGAACTATATATTTTTATTGAGAAATGTATTTTCGTACAATGCAAAATTTGTATTATTAAGATGTACATATGAGAGAAGTCGTAAAGGGTAGATGTTCCAAATTGGTTCCATGTTCAAACCGCAGAGATACACGCCAAAAAAAGCTACAAGTTAGCATAATTTGGCTTGCTTCTCTTGGAACTTGACACATTAGAAAATCACTCATTCATTAGGACAATTCAGCCCCACTTTTTTCTTTTATTGGAAAAAATGAGTTTTCATATATAATAATGCCAGGGATAACTTGACCACACAAAAAAACGAGGGATAAAACCAACTGGGCTAATTCAAAGTACATACAAACAAATGATTAGTCCATATCTTACACCCTCAAAAATAAACAATAGAGAGCAAGAGAGACTATGAAAACTATAGATGACCGAAAAGAAACTCACCACCTCATACCAAAAAAAAAACCTCACCAGTAAAATCATATCATTAAGGGATTGAGGTTGGATAAACCAAAAAGAGTAAACTATCAATTTAGTCCTTGAACTATCAATATCTCACCAATTTAGTCTCTAAAATATTCAAAATAGTTGTTAAATTATATGAAATCCAACAAAAGCTTACATATGGGATATTAGGGACTGAATTGATGAATTTTCATATACAGTAGGGACTAAATTGACGGATTTTATATGGTTTACGGATTATTTAGTATTTATTTTATAGTTTTGATACTAAATTGAAGAAGGATTGATAGTTTAAGGAATAAGTTGATGATTTATTCGCTCAAATAATTTGCTTTTTTATTTTTGGTGGAAAAAGGTTTCACGTGTCAAAGGGTCTTGTTAATTTATGTTGGATTTTGCTCATCTCACATAAAAAATTGTTCCTGCGTACCCCAAAAATATCAAAATACCTTTAACAGTAGATAATTATCAATAATTAAATGAACTAATGGTAGTTAATTGTCGCTGGAAGGAGTTTGGTAGCAAACGACAGTTAGAGCAATTCTCAAAGTGAAAATAGCAAAATCCATTTCTGTTTGGTTTGATCAACGCAAGCCTGGCCCAAAACAACTTTGGACCATTAAAAAAAGAAAACAAACAATTGTGGCTCTCCCACCTCAACGGTTTGAAATTTTCTATTTAGACCCCCTCAGTATCTTTTTTTTCATGGTGCAGACGCAGTTCGGATTACGTAATCCTAACTGCACAAACACTAATTCTGAACATGTTTGTAACATGGATAGTCATTTTTAATCTTCCTAACTCTCATCCTTATGTTTTTATGATTTTATTTGACAGATTTTTATCATTTTTTTATTTGTTTTGGTTGTTTTTAAAAGCAAAATTCAAAATTGCTGAAATGGAAGAGATTAATTGCTGAGTATACATAAGCATAGTTAGGATTACATAATCCGAACTCAATTCAGATTACATAATTCGAACTGCAAGGGACATTTTTGAAAGTTTTGCAGAATGCGTGAGGGTGTCATATGGTGGGAAAAATAATAGCCTTTTTGTCATTAGTATGTGGGCTAATAAAGTCACTTGTGGACTGTAGTTAAACTTTTGAAAAGAAAAAAAAACAATTGTAGTTAAACCTTAGCATGATGTATTATTAAAAAAAAGGAAAATCATTATTTACCCATCAATAAAAAGTGAATAGAGTTATTCATTTTTGGTTGTTACCAATCAACAAATAAATAATTTTGATTGGTTTCAACACAACATGAATAACTCTAGACATCTTTTATTGATGGGGTAACGTAGTTGTCATCAAATAAAAAAATCTATGTCGTTGCTTCATTTTGATGTGTGTCCTCTCTCTTAACTTAAAAAAAAAAAAAAAAAAAACCTTAGCTCGACACTTGTTCCAAAAAAAAATTGTCAGACTACTAACTTAGAAACATCAAAGGCCAGTAGGCAGTAGCAGACCTAATATGGTGTTTGCTTTACTTGAACAATTTAACTTAAGTGTGTTTATATTACTATAAATACATTGCAATATCAAATAATTAACTTATGTCAAGTTTTTTTTTAACAATAATTAACTTATGTTTTTTTAATGGATTAATTAACTTATGTTAAGTACGTATTATTGTTCTAGTCGTATTCATTTCATTAAATTATGTTATATAGTTATGGTTTCCAAACGAAAATAACTGTGTCTACATGGCCATAGATCGATCCTCATTATGCTATGCGTTCACTCATATAATGGAAATTAATGGCTTTTCCTTGACTTTGTTATAAAGATGTTAAAGATGATGCTATGGATCCTCATTATCCATATACCAATCATCTATATATGGTTAAAGTCAAACAAGAAAAGAACAAAAGGAAATAAAAAGGAAAAGCTGGTTTTGCATGCCATTCTAACTTTAAATTAAATTCAGGCCTACGCAAGCAAAATGATGGACCATAATCATGCATGTTTTTTGTCCATCCCTGCATTGCTCTGAAGATAATCATATACATGCATTTTACCTTGTTGTTTGCGCAAGTTTTTTGTACCTTTGTCTTTTCTGCTTATGAAATTCCACTTGCTTATAATCTTCTTTTTTATATAACATGTAATCTTTGTAATCTTAAAGATTACAGATAATGATCAAATATAAGGCTAAATTACAGAAGGCATAAAAAGGTACTATTTATGAACCTAACATTCAGTGACATAGCCTTCAAGTTCATGGTTGCAAAAATGTCCAAATAACATACCTAATGCACTTCACCCACATTATGTATATAGACACCGTGCCGCCGCCGCCACTATTTGAAGGACCCGGATCTTTGGTGGTTGGATAGTAATTGATCTCGATTATTGATTTGAGATTGGTTGGTTTATATCGATCAATAAATTTTATACTGATAAATCTCGTCTTTTGATTTATATCGAATGATTAAGAGCTATAATGCATCATCTAGTTTAACAAGAATCTACTTCCCTATATTTTAATTTGCTCATTCTCGTTTTGACTAGTTTTAAAATGATTATGATAGTAAATTAATTAAAAAGTTATTATGATTATCTTGATTAGGCTGGAACTTAACCTAATTTTTATTTCAATAATTTTCTAGATTAATTAGGCCATGCCGAAAAGAACCCTCTTTCTTTAATATTTGTTTATAAATGAATAAATCATAAAGGATTTCATTCATATATAAGATGGATGTAAAAGGTTTTTAATATCAGTTAATTATAACCATCAAAATACTAAAAATGTTTAATTTTATTATAAGTACTTTTAAAGTCACATATATGGATGTAATGATGTACTAACAATGTTAATTTCTTTAGACCGACAAGGTATAAAAATTAAGATTGTTTCTAAATTACCTTTGAAAAATTATGGAAAATTTATCCAACAAATATGGAAAATTTATCCAACAAACAAGAAAAATCAACCACAAATAATTTATAAGTGGAGTAAAAATTAGTTTGTGGTTTCCCCTTATAAATTTATATAGTTATTTTTTATTAAATGTTGGATAAATTACTCACAATTCTTAAAATACAACTTAGACCTCACCAAAAAAAAATTATAAGGTCATGTAAAATGAGGAAAAATTATAGGGAAGAACTAATACATGCCACATATTAAACAAAACAAGTGGCAATTTAACTTTTCTTGTCATACAAGGGGTGCACTTATCCTTCCATGTAGGCTTATCTCTTTCATTTAAATTTGGCTCCTTATCCATAAAACAGATATAAGCTAATGTAATTGTACCATAATTCCCTTAAATTCTAGGATGTTTTATTCCACAACTAATTAAAATTAGTCCAACGTACTTCACAATTTTTTTGTAGGATTTTATATTTGACATAATTAATAAAGTACAAGTAGCTGATTTTTATTAGTTATGATACCTTACCCATAATTTTTCAAAGGCAATGTAAATCTCACCTTTCCAATAAGTTTTTATCACAAATAACATGAAAATTTTACTTACCACTAATATAGATATCTTATCCAAATTATTAGGAGTTCGACAACGATACGTGAGAAAATTGTACGACACCGCCCAGCACTTTGTGTTTCTGAAAGAAGAAAAAAAAACTAAATAGGGTCATGCTAATGTCCAAATGAAACATCAAGATCAAGTTATGGTGTAATTATTTTTCTTTTAATTTTACTTTCGTTATATCACGTACTCTTAAACAATCAACGAATTAACATAACTTTGGGGAAACAATGATTTTTATTTTTTTTTAAGAATTGCATCAAAAGGTAACATTTTCTCTTACATATGTTTTTTATTTTCATCTGCTTCTGTTATATTAAAATAGTAGTGTATTACAAATGAATCAATTTACTCTAGTAGTGAATACTATAAACGATTAACGTTTCTAATCTCATCTTGTGGGAAGAAAAAAAAAACAAGAAATGATAAAGACTGTTTGTTTTAATTATTTTAATTATTTTTCTTCACGTTTTTGCTATGTTTGTTTGTTTGTTTGCTATCCTTCGAAAAAAAACACTTTTAATTTGCAATGTCACCTTCGAGATATTTGTCACCTTCCCGTTGAATTCGCTCCAACAATATACAACAAGTAGTTGATAACCCAAACTAATTGTGTGGCATCCTAATTTTGTTGCCTAAGAGAAGAGCTAAATTTGAGAAAATGTTGCACCAAAACAAAAGAGTCTTGATTGGTCCATATGCAGCCAACCACTTGATAAGAACAAGACATAGCGGAAAGACACTAAAATAAAATCAAGAAATCCTCACCTAAGAAGACTACTTCATGAATCACAAGACTAATAATTTTTTTATGGATTGAATATCATTCACTTGTTAAGAAATAGTGATTTTCACATAAAGTAGAGAAAATAGTGATTTAATTAAATTTATCTACTTACACAAACATTCGATTGTTTAGAAAAGTTTATGAAAATAGTTTACGAAGTGTATATAAGTTTTTTTTCATCTTATTTTCATAGGTTCTTCAAAATAGTTTATGAAAACACGTTCTTTTTTGGTATTTGTCTGGTGAATTCTTACAAAAATAGAGTACACCTTATTTGAAAATAATTTAGTTTTATGTTTTATTTGTTGTGGAAATTTCTTATTTGTTGTGATAAACTAAGAGCATGGATTTAATTTAGACGTCTCCTAGATTGGCACCTCTAAAAACCCCAAATCAAATCAAGCATACAAATAATAATAATAACAATAATAATAATAAATACAAAGAGTTTTGGGGAGGTTGTGCCATGCCCAAGGCAAACAAAATAAAAGATCAGAAAAACATAAAAAAAGAGGTAAAGGAAACGAAAATTAGGCAATTTAAGGCGATCCTTAAACAAGTCATCTCTTAAAAACCAAAGAATTTTCTCATCTCTCGAATTTTTTCAAACCAGACCATAAGTTTAGTAATATCGGGTTTGTGCATCAAACCCAAGTTCTTCCAGACAAGTTGAAATTCAGGGTTGCCAACATCCATAATATTCCAAAATAGAAACTTCATGAGTAATGTTTGAGATGTTCATCCTTATATCTAGTGTTGTATTTGTTATTTCCATTTTTGGACTTCATATTCTTACTATGACTCTTCGACACATAAGACATGAAACTAATATATTCAACATTTTCATCAGCATTTCGAGAATCTAAAACCTCTTGAAGGATTTCAAGATCTTTTTTAGCAACACTACTCAAAATATGATGTGCTGATAAAACTTCAACAGGCGTCTCCGAAACAATTTCTTGTTCATGCTCAATATCATTAAAAACATTAGCCACATGTTTCTCATGCATGTCATGCTCCGAAACAGTGGCATCAACAACCTCATCATTATGCAAAGCTACATTTGGTGATTCCCGATTCTTTTCAAATTTGTCCTCAAAAACATCAATAGCATGTCATTGTTCCCTTATATCCTTCTCAGTCTCAACTTGTTCATCATTATTGTTATGTTACTCCTTCTCCACATTAGACTGCACACAATCAACACAAACTAGGTTGTTTTTCTTTGCACCTGGGCATGTGTCATCATTTACTTCTTCAAGTCGTATTTTATTTGTTGAATCACCAATCACAATATCATCCTTATAGAAAAAAATATGTGATGCATCTTCCATTTACTACATCTTCCTCAACTGGTTCAGGCTGTCGTTGTTCAACCATTTACTACACAATTGGTTCATGCTCTGGCTCATTACACACCGGTTCTTCACGAGCTGAATGTTGTTTTGATTCATTCTCTTTATGCTTAGTCCCACTTATACCTTAAACTTTTGGACTAAATCTAATCTTAGTCTCTGGCTTCTTCCCCTTGTCTTCATGTTTCTTATGTTCATGAATTGCGGGTCGAAGATTTTTGCAGCTTTGGACGGCATGTCCAATCATCTTACAATAATGGCAATATTTATGTAATTTCTCATATTGCACCTCATCATAAAAAGCGTAGCTCTTATGCCCAATCAAAATTTCATAAAAATGCGCTTAAATAAATCCATATCAACAAGTACCCTTGCAAAGTGAACCAATAATCTATTTTTAGTGGCTTCATCAATTGACAATGGTGTTTCTACCCCAAAGAAGTTAGTCTCCATCGTTCATTTTCCTTCCATAGAATCATCAATTTGTGCTATACACATTTTCCTTCCATCGTTCATTTAAATTATTTATCCAAACATACTACATGAGTGAAAATATTGAAAAAAGGTTAGTATAATTTCCTAGAAAATTAAATTTGATTGATCTTTCTTACTAAGTCAATTTTGTTGGATAGTCATGTCGATAGGAAAATTACATGTGTATTATAAAGATAAAGATAAACAATTTTTTTTACTCAATAAAGATTATTATAAAGATAAAGATAGGAAAATCCAAAACGGGTATATTGAGAAATTGATTCGTTTACATGTTGGTAGTTGCTATAGTAAGTACATTGTGAATTGGTGGTTTGCATAAAGCCATAAGTCAATATTCTCAAGCTTATTTGAGCTTATCCCTTTATTTTCGGCATAGTGACTTTTGTAGAGCCCTTCCCGTCCTGTCATCATTATCATCCAAATCCTTTGGGGTGGCCTTATTATATCCCTATCTTTTGCACTATTTCTGAGTTATAATCCTTGCAAAATCTTACTGAAAGATCTTTCTATCTAATTTTCTCTTCTATCTTAATTGTTTCTATATAGAATTGAAAGGAAATTGGACTTATTGTTAACGTCGTAGGGACACTATTCCGTGCTTTTGTTGTTTTTTTTGGCACTTTTTCGCCTGCCCATTCTATGGTTCTTAGGTCAATTACCTTTGTGTTTTTATTTTTTTATTAGAAAAAATGATACTATTTTTACAACTATTTTGTAACAACTTTCTCTCTCATACTTATATATGTTTTTTACTTTATCTCTTTATTGTTTTGATTTTCA